>DHCMC07803__coassemble_6087_pt1 | contig 3526 bp, 3 predicted proteins | sample DHCMC07803__metabat2_low_PE_051 | metagenome-assembled genome bin DHCMC07803 | reverse complement strand
GACGGATCTGTTGAACGAATCAGTGTTCTATCAAACAAACTTCAAAAGAATGCCATCTATAAATTCGATGACGAATTTGTTATAGAGTATCATACGTTCCGTTGAAGAGATACCCTTACCAGATGGAGACCACATGAATTGGGATTTTATTAATAATTATCTGATTATATTGAATGTGGCAAGTTTTATACTTTTCACAATCAACACCTTACTATACAAATATACTGAAAAAGGGCAAATCGACACTCTGTTGACGATTGTTTCATTACTAGGCGGCGCCTTTGGAATCGTTCTGGCAATCCTTATAATGGACCGTAAGCCTGCAAAAGAAAATATGATGTCACGGGTGTTTGTAATCTGCGTACTTATCGTACAAATCATCATTTTCCTTTTCTTAAACGGAGTACATGGGCAAAGTATCACCTTTGCCTTTAATGATTTCTTTGCTGAGAACAGGCTATTTGTGATTTATTTGCTTGTTTTAAACATCGCCACATTTATTACTTTCGGATTAGATAAATATAAGGCCATTAAAAAGTGCCCCAGAATTAGAATTGTTACTTTATTGGTTTTGGCCTTCTTGGGCGGCACTATAGGCGGACTATTAGCAATGTACCTCTTTAGCCATAAAACCCAAAAAGACTATTTTACAGTTGGAATGCCAATGATTCTGGTCACACAAATACTTTTGATTTTTTATGTAATGAATCTATAATTCTAATTGTCACCCCGTTTTGCGTCCCCTCTTACACCCCCGAGCGATGACACCCAGGCCGATCAGAGTGCATCCCCTACTGCGCCATCACCGGAAGCGGCGGGCGTTTCTATTGCAACCCGTTCACGGATAAATCAGCCAAAATGTCGGTGCGGCATTCCATCGCCAGGTCCGCCACGCGGCGGATGCGTTCCGCCGTCATGTAGGGCGCACGGCCGCTGATGGAAAAGGCGGTCTCTGCACGGCCGTCCGCGCCGGGGATCGCCACCGCCACGCAACGCACCCCCAGTTCGTTTTCTTCATCGTCGATGGCATATCCGTTGGCGCGCACCTCCTCCAGCTGCGCCTGCAGATGGGGCAGGTCCGCCACCGTGCGCCCCGTCAGCTTTTTGGGGCGGCTGCCGTTCCAGACGGCTTCCACCTCGGCGGGCGGCAGCGTCGCCAGGATGGCCTTGCCCACCCCCGTGCAGTACAAGGGGCTGCGCAGTCCCACCCGGCTGGACATCCGCATGGGCCCGCTCTCGGTCTTATAAATGTAGACGATGTCGCGCCCGTCCCGGATGACCAGATGCACCGCCTCGCCGGTGCGCTGGGCCAGCCGTTCCAGATGCAGCCGGGCTACCCCCATGATGTCCATCCGGTCTACGATGCCGCTGGACAGTTCAAACATCTTCAGCGTCAGCCGGTAATGCCCGCTCTCGGCGTCCTGCCCGGCATATCCCAGCTGGACCAGGCTGTTCAAAAGGCGGTGCACCGTGCTTTTTGCCAGCCCGGTATCCTGGGCGAGCAGCTGCAGGCTGGCGCCCCCGGGGTGCGCCGCCAACCGCTCGATCAGGGCAAAGATCCGTTCGACGCTCTGCACTCCGCTTTTTTCCGGCATGGGATCACGCTCCTCAAAATTTAACATTTTGTTCACATTTAGCCCGGTTCCAGCCTGCGTGCGCGGCCGTTCCGCATCATGGAACGATTATAGCAGGAATCGTACTTTTTTGCAAGACTCATGCCGGATTACGGAATTTTCGGCATAGGCAACCATAAATATTCACTCTTTGCTGTCTATTTTGACCGATTGACGCACCCCGCCGGTGTGGATATAATTATAGTAACCAAGTGCGCAGGTACGCGCCGGGAGCCCGGTGCGGCCGTGCACAGAACAAGTGAAGGAGAATTGCTATGAATTCTGTTTTACAGCGTGTGTACGAAATCGGCATCATTCCGGTCATCGCCTTCAACAGCGTGGACGAAGCCCTGCCTCTGTGCAAGGCCCTGATGGACGGCGGCCTGCCTGCCGCCGAAGTCACTTTCCGCACGGCCTGCGCGGAAGAGTGCATCAAGAAGATCCACGAAGAACTGCCTGATATGCTGCTGGGCGCCGGCACCGTCCTGACCACCGACCAGGCGGACCGCGCGATGGCCGCGGGCGCTTCCTTCATCGTTGCGCCCGGCTTTGACCCGGAAGTCTGCCAGCACGTCATCGACAAGGGCGGCCTCATGATGCCCGGCACCGCCACCGCCGGCGAGATGCAGCAGGCCATGAACATGGGCTGCGAAGTGGTCAAGTTCTTCCCGGCCGAGGCCAACGGCGGCGTGGACATGCTCAAAAACATTGGCGCGGCGCTCAAGACCTGCAAATGGATGTGCACCGGCGGCGTCAACGCCAAGAACGTGAACAACTACCTGGGCTACAACCAGATCGTGGCCGTGGGCGGCACCTGGATGTGCAAGAGCGACAAGATCAAGGCCGGCGCCTGGGACGAGATCACCGCCATGAGCCGCGAGGCCGTGGACACCATGCTGGGCCTGGAACTGGGCCACATCGGCATCAACTGCGCCGACGAGGCTGAGGCCGCCAAGACTGCCGAGACCATCGGCACCCTGCTGAGCATGGCCGTCAAGCCGGGCAACAGCAGCATCTTCGTGGGCAAGAAGGAATTCGAGATCATGAAGAAGCCGGGCCGCGGCACCCACGGCCACATTGCCATCCTGACCAACAACGTGGACCGCGCCGTCTACCATCTGGGCCGCCGCGGCGTCAAGTTCGATCTGGACAGCAAGAACGTCAAGGACGGCAAGACCATCGCCATCTACCTGGCTGATGAAGTCGCCGGCTTTGCCATCCATCTGGTGCAGCGCTGAGCCGCTCCCCTACCCCGTTTTACAAAAATTCAAGATAAAAGGAGTTCTCCATGAAAGTCGTTACTCTTGGTGAAATCATGATCCGCCTGCAGCCCTACGATCATCTGCGCTTTGTGCAGACCGACACGCTGCAGTACACCTACGGCGGCGGCGAGGCCAACGTGGCCGTCTCGCTGGCCAACTATGGCGCCGACGTCGCCTTCGTGACCAAGCTGCCTGCCCATGCCATCGGCCAGGCCGGCGTCAACGCGCTGCGCCGCTACGGCGTCGACACCAGCAAGATCACCCGCGGCGGCGACCGTGTGGGCATCTACTTCAACGAGAAGGGCGCTTCCCAGCGCGGCTCGGTCTGCATCTATGACCGCGCCCATTCCGCCATGGCCGACGCCACCGTGGCCGACTTCGACTTCGACGCCATCTTCGAGGGCGTGGACTGGTTCCACTTCACCGGCATCACCCCGGCCCTGGGCCCCAATGTGGTCGAGATCTGCCTGGCCGCCTGCAAGGCCGCCAAGGCCCACGGCTGCAAGATCAGCTGCGACCTGAACTACCGCGGCAAGCTGTGGACCCGTGAGCAGGCCCGCGAAGCCATGAGCAAGCTGTGCGAGTACGTGGACGTCTGCATCTCCAACGAGGAGGACGCCAAGGACGTGTTCGGCATCGAGGCCGAGGCCA
>DHCMC07803__coassemble_4698_pt1 | contig 4271 bp, 4 predicted proteins | sample DHCMC07803__metabat2_low_PE_051 | metagenome-assembled genome bin DHCMC07803 | reverse complement strand
GACCAGGGCATGGGCCACGTTGGGCATTTTGTAGGCGGCGATCCCGCCTGAGATACCGAGAACGACGGTTTTTCCTGTAAGCTGCATAGTTCCAAAGTCCTTTCCCTGCCTGCGCGCCGGGCCCCGAACGCTGCGTTCCGATCCGTGCGGCGGCGCTGCGCAGAAAACATCTATACCCGTTTGCGGTTATTATACCGCATCCCGGCGGTTCTGTCCATTTGTAAGTTTGCCGCCGTGGTTGGCAAACGGGCGGCGACCTGTTATAATGGATACCAGTTTATGGGAAATGGGGCCTTGGGGCAATGGTATTGGCGGTAGACATCGGGAATACGAACATCTGTATTGGCGGCCTGGATGGCGAAGGGCACCGCACCGTGCGGTTCACCGCGCGGATGGTGACCCGCCCGCGCTGCACGGCGGACGAGTACGCCGCGGAACTGAAATTCCTGCTGGACCGCCTGCAGGTGGACTGCGCCGCCTGCGAGGGCGTGATCGTGTGCAGCGTGGTGCCGGGGCTGACCCAGCCGCTGGCCGCCGCCTGCCGCCGCCTGACCGGCAAAACGGCGCTGATCGTGCACTATGAACTGGATACCGGGCTGATCTTCCGGGTGGACGCACCCGAACGGGTGGGCCGGGACCGCATCGCCGACGCAGCGGCCGCCGCCGCGCTCTATCCCCTGCCCTGCATGACGGTGGATCTGGGGACCGCCACCACCTACAATGTGATCTCGGCCGGACGGGAATTTCTGGGCGGGTTCATCGTGCCCGGCGTGCTGACCAGTTTGCGGGCCATCAGCGCGGGGACCGCCCAGCTGCCGCCCATCGCCCCCGAGCCGCCGCAGGACCTGATCGGCCGCAACACGGTGGAGGCCCTGAACAACGGCGCCATGTTCGGCACAGCGGCCATGCTGGACGGTCTGGCCGACCGGGTGGAAGCCCGTCTGGGCGCGCCGCTGACCGTGGTAGCCACCGGCGGGCTGGCCCCCCACATCCTGCCGTGCTGCCGCCGCCCGGTGCGCTACGACGCGGACCTGCTTTTCAAAGGGCTGGCGCTGCTGTGGGAGCGCAACGCCACGGTCTAAGACAGTTCCCAATCCATAAATTTCCGGCCTGCGGCGGCGCTTCGGCGCTTTGCCGCAGGTCTTTTTTGGTGTTTTGCCTTTTTTGTCTGCCGCGCGCAGGGCATACCGCTGTGTGCGTTTTCCTTTTTTGCTTTTTATGAAATTCCGCCGTTTTTCGCGCATATTGTTGACTTGTGTCGAATTTTGCGCTACCCTAAAAAAGAAAAATGCCTTGCATCGTCAGGAACGCGCAAGGCTTCGGCCCGCAATACACAAGGAGCGCCGCCATGAAGTTGGAGAAGATCACCTTTATCATCGGGATTTCGGCGCTGCTCATCGCCTGCTCCAATTCCCCTGCGCCCGTGCAGATGCGGGTATCCGGCGGATACATCCAGTATAACGCCGGGTATGGCTGGCAAGATCTGATCGACATGGAAAGTCTACGCGGGCCGCAAGGGCTGCCTGGCCCGCAGGGACCGGCGGGAATCGACGCAATCCCCGGCGGCGCGGAACCACCTGCCGGCGCGCCCACCGTCACGCCCGATCCCGATGGGCAGGACGCAGCGGGCAGCCCGGATACGGAAACCTGCAAACACCTGTACCAGTGCACCGCGCAGCAGTCCGTTTTTGTGGCGGAATCTTCCGACGGCAGTCTGTGGCGCATGGACAGCACATACGAGTGCGAGAAATGCGGCGCGGTGGTAACGTATTCCTACAAGTACAAACAGCCGGGAACGGTGGGCGGTCCCGGCTCCCCGGCGCCCTCGCCCGGAAGCCCGCACGTCCCGGAATCTACCGTTCCCCCGTCGACGCCGCCTGTGTCGACGCCTACAACACCGCCCACCCTGCCGCCTACCCAGCGTCCTTCCCCGACGCCGACTGACCCGCCCACACCGGGGCCGACCCCGACCTTTACAGTGCCGCCCACACAGCAGCCGACGGAACCGCCCGAACCGACCAGCACGCCTACCGCGCCGCCTACGCCGGTGCCCACATCCACCGTAATCCCGACGGCACCGCCATCGACGTCCACGCCGCTACCATCAACGCCTACACCGCCACCGCATACCCCGCCTGCCGCCACGCCGCCGCCATCCTACACGATGCCGCCCGCGTGAACGGGCTGACGTGGCCGCCAGGAAAAAACTTCACCCCCGGACACACTGTTGCACCAGTGTATCCGGGGGTATTGGTTTTCCGCCCCGCAGGGCTACGGCGTTTTTTGCTTATTCCGCCGGGAGCTGCCAGACTTCCACGGTCAGGGTCCCGTCCGCATGATGCGTCAACAGCTCAACTTCTCCTTCGCTGGTATAGCTGGCGACCTGCTCCTGCTCGACGCCCTCCTCAAAGAGTATGGGCGCTACAAAGCCCCCTTCGCCGTAATACCAGCCTTCGCCATAGATGCCGTCGCTGATGCTCACCGTCCCGCTGCTCTGCAGCACACCTTCGGCCCGCACCTGAGCCGGGGTCATCCCGCTCAGAACAGACAGGGGATCTTCTGCCCCCTGCTGTTCCGGCGGGGCTTCCTGCGGGGCAGTTTTTCTCCCGTTCAGCCACTGATCACGCAGTTCCTGCGCCCGCTCCGGGTCTGCACGGCTGGGGTCGATGGGCAGGTCAAACAGCAGGCTGACACAGCCTTCCTCTGCGCGGGGCGTGATCGCGCCGGTGGCGGGGTCCTGTTCATAGTTGCCGGTCAGCGCCGGAAGGCCGCTCTGCCCCAGCACCACAGCCAACTGGGGGTCCTTGTCGGCAAAGGCTTCCACCGAGTCCGTTTCCACCAGGATATACCGCACGCCATCCTCCACGATGTCATACCGCGCGCCGTTCATCGTAAAGATGTTGTATTCAAAAATCGGACAGTCCGGTGCGGCCAGCAGCGGCGAAACCATGCTGTTGTCCAGCGACACCTCGGACTTTTCATCATCCAGCGCCGCCATCGGCGTACCGTCGGTATGGGCCACCGCCACCACCGCGTAGCTGCGGTCTGCCGGGGGCGCGCCTGTACCCCAGTCAGAGGACCAGTATCCCGTCACGTTCCCGCCGCTGGTAAGGCCCAGAAGCGTAACGGTATAGTTTCCCCCCTGCTGGGTCTGCTGCACTTCCACAGTGTCCGGCCCTGCAAACAGCGCCGAGAGTTCCGTTTGTTCCATCTGCCCGGCCACCTGTGCCGGGCTCAGGAAATACCCGGCGGCAGCCACACCGCCGGCGCACAGGCAGCACAGGGCCGCGGCCGCCGTGGCGAACTTCCAGCGGAAGCGCGGCCTGCGCCTGGTCGGGGCAGGGGCCGCCCGTTCCTCCTCAATGCATTCCATCGCGCGTTCCAGGATGCGCGCCTGCTGTTCTTTCGTCATCGTCCGGGCAGGAAAATCCATCCCGCCGATCTCATCATACATTTTCTTCATAGGGTGCCTCCTTGTTCCACCGGCGCAGGAACGCCCGCTTCAATTTGGCCCGCCCGCGGGACAGGCGCACATTGACCGTATGTTCCTCCATTCCGCAACACAGCGCGATCTCCCGGCTGGTCTGCAAGCCGTAATACCGGCGCTGAAAGATCTCCCGGTCCGGCTCGGCCATTCCACACACCAGTTCCGCTATGACTTCCTCCGCTTCCGACTGATGGGGTTCCACCAGTTCTTCGGCCATCAGCTCAAAATCCTCCGGCAGAGAGGTGGTACAGTTCCGACGCAGGCGGCGGTAGTAGTCGATTGCCAGGTTGCGGGCCGTTACCAGCAGCCAGGCTTTCAGGCTGTACTGCCGGTCCCGCAGTACCCCGGCCTGCTGCCAGCATTTTACCATCACATCCGCCAGGCATTCCTCGGCGTCCCGCGGGTCCGGCAGGATGTGTCGCACCTGCGCGTTGAGCATTCCTCCATACAGGGCCAGCAGATCCGCCAGCCCGCCCTGTGGGTCTTGCAGGATTGCTTCCAGCAGTTGCCGCTCTTGTTCTGTTTGCACCGTTCTCATCTCCTTGCTTATGGTTTCAAAAGGCCTTTCATCTGTACAGACGCACAGCGGGCGGAAAAAGTCACACCGATGCAGAAACCTGTATAAAAATCCCCGCCGGGGCCTTTGGCTCCGGCGGGGATCGCTTTTCGGATACGTAAGGGTTTGGATTTTACAGTTCCGGCGTGACAGGCACTGCGCCGTAGTTGCGAATGTTCAGCACGTGGCAGCTGCCTTCGCCAAAGCAGCCGTCGATGGCCGCGCGGT
>DHCMC07803__coassemble_2226_pt1 | contig 7953 bp, 6 predicted proteins | sample DHCMC07803__metabat2_low_PE_051 | metagenome-assembled genome bin DHCMC07803 | reverse complement strand
TTGCTGCGGCGGCAGCCCCACCACCCGCGTATCGGCGTTGGGGTCGCGGCCGTCTGCGGCCGGCTCGCTTTTCTCCTGCCGTACCTCCGGGGCGGGCAGCTCGGGGGCCGGTTTTTCCGCTTCCCGGGCGGGCGGGCGGGCCGGACGCACCGCATTGTAGGCCGCCATAAAATCCTGCGTACTGTCCAGGGGCGCCGCGTCCGCCGCGCCCAGCTGCATCGTAAAGCCCGAATGGACCGCCGGACGCTCCGGCAGGCTGACCGGCTCCCCTACAGGCTCTCCGGCCGGGGGGTCCGGCATCGCCTGCGCAGGCGGCGCCGTGCGCACTTTCTGCCCGGGCGTAAATTCAACGGTATCCCGCTTTTTGCGGTAGATGGTCCCCGTCGCCCCCAGCGGGCGGGGCAGGGAGTGTGTATCTTCCACGGCGGCGCTTCCGGGATCAGCGGGCTGTGAGGGCGCGCGGCGCGTATATTTGCTGTGCCAGACGTGCTCGACCGTATCTTCCGCAGGCTGTGCCGCCTGCTGTTCCTTGTGGTAGACCGGGCGCGGCTCCTCCTGGCGGGGTTCGGGGATCACGATCTCCTCGGTCGTATCCCGCCCGCCGAACAGCCCGCCCAAGAAACCGTGCTTTTTGGCCGCGCGCTGGGCTGGCGGCGCCATTTCCCGCTCTGCCTCCCGGTCCGGGAAATATTCCTCGGCCGGGGCTTGCTCCGGCTCCTGCGGCGCCTGCTGCCCACCGCCCAGCGAAACGTTGATGGGAACGAATTCGTCAGTATCTTCCGCCGATTTCAGCCCGAAGAGCCCGCGCTTTTTGCGCGAAGGATCGCGGATCTTCCCGTCCTCCCCCGGCACCACGGCCACCGAATCCCGGAAAAATTTCTGGAACTGGTTCTTGCCCTGGTTCAGCGCCTGGGTGTCGGCCGCGTCGGCTCCCGGAGCCATCTTGAGCAGGAACCCTTTGATAATGCCGGTGCGGGTGGTATCGCCCAGCGTGCCGGTATCCTCCGCCGCCTCTTCCGCCGCCCGCGCCTCCGGGGCTGCGGGCGCCGGACGCGCCGCCTGCGGGCTTTCCTGCCGTCCGGCCGTCCGGGGACGCGCTGCGGGCGCGGACGCCTGCGGCGCCGGGCGGACCGGGGCCTGCGGCGCCGTCCAACCGTCGTCCGGGTCCTCCAGCCCCGCAAAGGCGATACGGTGATCCTGCTCCGGGGTGCCGTGCAGCGGGGCTGTGGAGATCCCCACGCTGCGCAGGATCTCGTCCACCTGATGGTCGGTCACGGTATCCTGCACGCCGGCCGCTGTCTGCTGCTGATTGAGTTCCTGCAGGATGCGGTCCACAGAATCATTGGTACGTTTGCTTGGCATGTTTGCTTGCTCCCTTTACAGTAAAGGTTCGATTCACTTTCCGCTGCGGCGGCGCAGCACATCATAACACAGGATGCCCGCCGCCACGCTGACGTTGTAACTGTCCACGCCGGTCGCCTGCCCGGGCGCCATTTCCAGCGTAACGGCGGCGTCGCACAGCTTGCGCGTCAGCGCGCCGGGACCGCCGCCCTCGCTGCCCAGCACCAGCGCCACCGGGCCGGACAGGTCGGTGCGCGCCAGCGGCGCGCCGCCCAGGTCCGCACAGTAGACGAAGATGTTGTGTTCCTTGATCTCGCGGATGGCCTGCGCCAGATTGGTCACCCGGGCCACCGGCAAACGGGCCGCCGCCCCGGCGCTGGCTTTCATCACCGTGCCGGTGACGCCCACGCCGCCGCGCTTGGGGATCACGACGCCGTGCGCCCCGCACAGGTAAGCCGAACGGATGATCGCCCCCAGGTTGTGGGGGTCCTCCACCCCGTCGCAGAGCACCAGGAACGGCGCTTCCTGCCGGGCTGCCGCCGCGGCAAACAGGTCCTGCAGCGAAGCATAGCGCACTTCCGCCGCGCGGGCCGCGACGCCCTGGTGGTCGGCGGTGCCGCACATCTTTTGCAGCTTATGCGCGGGCACCCGCTTGGCTACTGCGCCCCCCTGCTTGGCCAGGGCAGTGTAATACCCCGCCACCGCCGGGGGCAGGGTATCGGCCAGATAGACCGTATCCACCGCCTCACTGCTTTTCAGAAGCTCTGTTACCGGGTTTTTGCCCCAGACCAGCGTGTCGGGGCGCTGTTCTGTCTGTGCGTGGCCTGCCGCCTTGTCCATCTTATCCTCCTGTGGGGGCGCTGCGGCCCCTGTCCCTGTTTATGTTCCGAAAAGCCGGTCCCCCGCAGGCGTCCGGCTGCAACTGTTACTTATACAGATTACAGTATAGCACAGTCTGCGCGGGTTTGTCATCTTTTTTTGCCATTTTTATCCCGCAGGCCCCCGCCCCGGCCCTGTGCGCCAAAAGTGCAAAGGACCTTGCGCTTCTGCCGCAGGCGGGCCGTTATACAGTTTGTAGAGCATTTCCACTTTCCCCGTGTTGAAAACTCTGTGGAAAGCGTGGAAAAAGCGCATGACCATCCCCTTTTCCCCCGGATGGCACCCGGGTTTTGCACAGAATGTGGAAAAGTTTTCCCCATAACAGGATGGATAACCGCCGCGTGTCAATTGACACAGGCGCCTAAACGTTCCCCGGATAACGCCGCTTTTTACCACAATTTTACCAATTTTTTCTTTTCTTGCCCCCATCCCCCTTTTATGAACGAAAAGTACATCCCCTTCACCGAAAAATGCTGTTGCTTTTTTGACAAAGTCAGGGTATAATGAAGTCAACGGCACATCGGGGGTCGGTGTGCCCTTTGTGAACAAAACAAGTGGAGGTATGTGATATGCTGGTAAATGCTACCAATATGCTGCTGAAAGCACGCGACGGCCATTATGCCGTGGGCCAGTTCAACATCAATAATCTGGAGTGGACCAAGAGCATCCTGCTGACCGCGCAGGAACTCAACTCCCCCGTCATCCTGGGCGTTTCCGAGGGTGCCGGCAAATATATGACCGGGTTCAAGACCGTGGCCGCCATGGTCAAGGCCATGGACGAGAGCCTGGGCATCACGGTGCCTGTGGCGCTGCACCTGGACCACGGCACCTACGAGGGCGCCAAGGCCTGCGTCGCCGCCGGCTTCACCTCCATCATGTTCGACGGCAGCCACTACGACATCGAAGAGAATGTGGCCAAGACCACCGAGCTGGTGGCGCTGGCCCATGACCACGGCCTGTCCATCGAGGCCGAGGTCGGTTCCATCGGCGGCGAGGAGGACGGCGTTGTCGGCATGGGCGAGATCGCCGACCCCGCTCAGTGCGCCAAGATCGCCGGCCTGGGCATCGACTTCCTGGCCGCGGGCATCGGCAACATCCACGGCAAGTACCCCGCCAACTGGAAGGGCCTGGACTTTGACGCGCTGGACAAGATCCACGCTTCCACCAACAACATCCCGCTGGTGCTGCACGGCGGCACGGGCATCCCGGAGGATATGATCAAGAAGGCCATCAGCCTGGGCGTTTCCAAGATCAACGTCAACACCGAGTGCCAGCTGAGCTTTGCGGACGCCACCCGCAAGTATATCGAAGCCGGCAAGGACCTGCAGGGCAAGGGCTTTGACCCGCGCAAGCTGCTGGCCCCCGGCGCCGAAGCCATCAAGGCCACTGTGCGCGAGAAGATCGAACTCTTCGGTTCCGCCAACAAAGCCTGATCCGCACGATCCCAACAGCAAAGAGCCGACGGCAGACGCCGCCGGCTCTTTTTGTTTGGGCACCTCCTTTCCCCGGGGCGCATAGCCTGTGGGCAGGAGGTGTTTGTATGTCAAACGGAACATTGGTGATCTATGCTTCCCTGGCCGGGCAGGCGGCGCCGCTGCCCGGCGTGCGGCTGGAAGTGCTGGATGAGACCGGGTCGGTTCTGGCCCGGACCTGCACCGGCCCCAGCGGTGCGGCAGAGGTGCCGGATCTGCCCGCCCCGGATGCCCGCTACAGCCTGGAAGAGAGCAATGACAGTGTACGCCCGTACGCAGTGTACCGGCTGACCGCCCGGGCGGACGGCTGGCAGGCCCAGGTGCTGGACGGCATACAGGTTTTTGCCGGGCAGCAGACGGTGGCCCGGCTGGCCTTTCTGCCCGCGGGACCTGCCGCGGAAGGCGCAGCCCCCCGCGACGGCCTGGACAGCGCCGTGTACACACAGATCCCGCCCCACGCGCTGTACGCAGGGGACGGCGGCAGCGGCACGCCGCCGCAGCAAACAGCCGCCCCCTTTGTGCTGGATGAGGTGGTGATCCCCGAAAAGATCACCGTCCACCTGGGGAAGCCTTCGGCCAACGTGCGCAACGTGACCGTTCCCTTCCAGGATTATATCGCCAACGTAGCTTCCAGCGAGGTCTACCCCACCTGGCCCGAGGAAGCGCTGCGCGCCAACATCCTCGCGCAGATCAGTCTGGCCCTCAACCGCATCTGGACCGAGTGGTACCCCAGCCGCGGGTACAGCTTTAACATCACCGGGTCCCCCGGCTACGACCAGGCCTATGTGGAGGGACGCACGGTGTTCGCGGTAATGGAACGGCTGACGGCTGAACTGTTCACGACCTATGTGCGGCGTTCCGGCGACGCAGAACCCTATTTCACCGAATATTGCGACGGCAAACTGGTGACCTGCCCGGGCATGAAGCAGTGGGGCACCGTGGACCGCGCCAACGAGGGCATGAACGCCCTGCAGATCCTGCGGTACTACTATGGCGACCGCGTACAACTGGTGAACAGCAGCAACATTGCCGCCATCCCGGTGAGCTGGCCCGGCGTGACCCTGCGCCGGGGCGATACCGGGGCGGCCGTGCGCACGATCCAGCGGCAGCTTTCCCGTATCGGCAAAGACTACCCGGCCTTCGGCAAGCCGGACGTTACCGGCGCCTTTGACGCCGCCACCGAACAGTGCGTGAAGAATTTCCAAAAGCAGTTCAGCCTGACCGCAGACGGGCTGGTCGGCAAAGCGACCTGGTACAAAATCAGCTAACTTTATTGTAACAAATACAGAATTTTTCTTCTTTTACCAGAACGCAGTCACTTTCGGACGGTTCGGCACGCAATATCTCGAACTGTCGATGAATGTCGCTGTTGAGTTCCAGGTCGAGCACAAGGCGCTTGCGGGTGCTTTCTTTGCAGACGGTGATCTGGCGGACGAGAGTGTCTATCGTTTCTTTGCTGGGTACAGGGTTTTGCAAAACAAGTTCGACCTCGCGGCGAATGTCTTCCAACTTTCGCTGAAGCTCACTTTCCCCGACTTTGGCATCTTCCAATACAGCGATAGCGTTTTCCAACTTTCGGATTTCCTGCTTATGAGAGGCATCCCTCTCTTTATACCCATCGGTGGTCAAGCCCCCGTTTTCATACAAGACTAAAAGCCGGTTTCTCTTTACCTCTGCTTCTGCAATTTTCTTCTTCAGTCCAGAAATTCGTTCTTCTGCATTACTGTTCCCCACGGCCTGGGCGTACTTTTCCATGAGGTCTTCCACAATCGGGGTATAGTCGCCTAGGATCCCTTGCAAGACGCAATTTATAAGTGCATCCAGTTCATCGGAATATACCGTAGGGCCTGCAACGCCGGGCAGTTCGGCGCTCTTATAATTACGCGGCTGCCATCCTTCGCGGTTCTGCCCTTTGTAGCGATTCAATATGCGAGTGTAATGTAGGCCAGACACGTTGCCACCCACTATTTTGCCGCTGTATCTATATTTTCCCTCGTTGCAAGGCATCTGTACCTGTTGATTGAATTTTTCCCGACGACGTTTGCGGAGGAGGGCGGCTGCGTCCCACAGTTCCGGGGATACGATTGCAGGAATCGAGGGGTCCTCATGCAAGATCCACTCTTTTCTGTCGCGCATGATTCTCTTATCATGCTCCATGCTCTTTTCACTCTTGCCCCCGCAGAAAAAACCTTTATATTTGGGATTGTCCAAGATATTGGCGATAGTGGTCTCGCACAAGTAGCTTCCATCGCTGCGGGTCATACCTCGTTGCCGCAGTTCTCTGCGAATCGCCCTCAACCCCATGCGTTCGTGGACAAAGAGGTTAAAAATTGTTCGGACAACCTGCGCCTCGTCCTCGTCAATAACAAGTTTGCATTGAGCTTTGCTATAGCCCAAAATTTTAGAGTTTCCAAACACAGCCCCCTGCTTAATCCGATTCTGGAATCCAACACGCGTACGCTCCTGGGCACTGCTTGCCTCCATCGAAGCCCCTAGTGCAAACATTTCAAGCATCAGATGGTCGCTAGTTCTGCAACTAAGACAGTTCTCCTGATCGAATTTCACGATCACACCCAGCTGTTTCAACTCATCTACGACTACCAAAAAATCTTTGAGGTTTCTAGAAAAGCGGGATACCGACTTGGTAATGACGAGGTCGATTTTCCCTAGCCGTGCATCCGCAATCATTGTTCTGAATTGATCGCGAATGTCCATCCGGGTACCTGTAATCCCTTCATCAGAGTACAACCCCACATACTGCCAGTTGGGGTTTCCCTCAATCATTGATTTGTAAGTCTCAATTTGGTTTCGGATGCTTTTTCGCTGTTCTTCCGACTCAGTTGATACACGGGCATAAACAGCCACCCGCAGTGTCATGTCCTCTAGTTTTGCGCCCTTGTTAACGCTATCAATCCTCTGTCGTGCTATATTAGTCATGACTTTTCCCCTCCTCTTCCAAATTCACGTAGACGCAAACTTCGGCCGAGATCTTTTTCTGCTCAAACAACGCGTTGTTGACCTGATGCTCCAATGACTTTTTCAATGCCTCAATGAACTCACGGTTGTTGTTGCCCAAGGCCATCACCTCGCTGCATTGTATGCGGCAAGGTTGTACCGTTTTCTACACGGTTGATTCATGCTTAAACTATCTCATAATAATAGTCTCCAATCCTAAAATTATTTTTTGCAAGTGACGAGAAACAAGCCGCGGCAAATGTTGTTCTCGCCCTCTCCATCACGAGGTTAGCACCTTTCATCCATCTTGTCAATAGGGTTAAATAAAAAATTTTTAATCATTAAGTATCGTTTACTCGTTATATTTTACACACGTGACGAGTTTTCCAGAAAATCATGTGCAACATTATTACATATTTGCAAAAGCGGATACATTGCCTTTTGGGGATAGACGTTGAGGTCACTGTGAAAACCCGTTCCCTGAAAAACGAACAAGGTGCTTTTGGAAAAATATGGTAACGGCAAAATTTGTCTATAGAAAGCCATGCTTAAAAGCCTGTTTTTAGCGGGCTTCTATGGCCCCTTTTTACGTTAAATATTTACGTATCATTTACATGATATTTACATATAATTTACAATTAAATCGCATTCACAACTTGCTATAATGCCAAATCAAGCAGAGGGCAGAGTGCCAGACAAAGCACTCTGCCCCTATTTTTTATCCCTCTGCGGTGGGCTGTTCCGCGTCAACGACCTCAACCTGGGGATGTACAGCCAAACGCTTGCCTTCCAACCAAACACCGCCCATCGGCATCAGCGTCAGGATGGCCCGTACTTTTTCCTCCTGCATGGCTTCCACGGCCCAGCGGTTTGTCAGGAAGTAGTAAGTCAGTTCCTTGCCCCGCCTTTCCACCTTGACCAGCGTGAAGGACTTGGCCGCTACCAGATTGGCATCGGGGTCCAGCGGACTAAAGGTATTCACACCAGACTTTTCCAGAATCACCACCCCTGCTTCGGTGTCTGCGTGGCACCATTCCGGGTCTGGCACAACCGCGCCATCCTCTTCCAGTTTCAGGCCGTTCACGACCCCGCCGCCCCGGATATAATTGCGTATCTGCACATCGGTCATGCCCTGCATCTGTTGCCCGTCCCAAAGCTGCCAGCCGATACGGCGAGTCCCCAGCACTTCCACATAATTCGCAGTCATTTTCTTGCACATGATTTTTGTCTCCTTTTTACGTTTTATCGTGAGTTTCTTTCCTTCACTGACACAATCATAACGCCGACGTCATCACGGCGGCAAGAG
>DHCMC07803__coassemble_2012_pt1 | contig 8817 bp, 8 predicted proteins | sample DHCMC07803__metabat2_low_PE_051 | metagenome-assembled genome bin DHCMC07803 | reverse complement strand
TCCGTGGTGATGCGGCAGAGGTCGGCGTCCAGCTGCGCGTCCACCGCCGCGTCGGCGTTGTTGTAGTTGTGGTCGCCCTGCGCGAACAGCCCGGTCTCCACCGTGCCTCCGGGCAGGCTCTGCACGGTGGACACCGTGCCCGCCATCGTCGCTTCGCTGAGCACGGCGTCCTGCCCGCTGTAGGTCAGCAGCACCGGCAGCCCGCAGGCGCGCAGGGCGGCGTTGGGGTCGCTTTCCCGCATCTGCCGCACAAAGTCGGCGCTGATCTCCACGCCCCATTTGGTGCCCGCCTGGCCGTTGGCCTCGGCTTCGGCGGCGACGGCCTCCACCTGGCTGAAATCCTCGATGTTCAAAAATTCCAGCCCCTGCAGCCCCGTGCCGTTGGCGGGGCTCCACAGGGCCAGCGCCGCCACCGCCTGCGTGCCCAGCTGGGGGTACAGGCTGGCCAGCCGCCCGCCCATGCTGTGGCCTGCCAGCCCCACGGGGCCGTCCACGCCGTATTCTTCCCGCATCCAGGCAATGACGCTGTCCACGTCGGCGGCCATGTTGGTCAGGGTGTAGGCGGTGTAGGGCTCGGCGCTGGCGCCGCACCCCGCAAAATCCAGCCGCACGGTGGCGACGCCCTGTTCGGCCAGCTGCGCGGCCAGCGGTTCAAAGTGGCCGTCGCCCAGGCGGCTGCCGGTGAACCCGTGGCACAGCACCACCAGCGGCACCTCGCCGCCCCGGGCCAGTTTGCCGGGCATCTGCACGGTGGCCGGGATGTTCCCCCGGGCGCCGGGGATCTCGACCTCCTGCGGCTGCGGCGTGCGCAGCAGCAGGAACAGCGCCCCCGCCGCGCACAGGGCCAGCGCCGCCACGCAGCCCCACAATACGATCATCGCTTTCCGCCTTCTGCCCCGCCTCATGCGCGCCTCCTTTATTTGGTGGTTGTTCCGTACCCCCATTAAACCCGATACCCGCCCGTTTGTCAAGGGAAAGGGGGGTGGATATGCCGCCGGGGGATGTGGCGGCGGCCGGAGCGTCCCCTGCATAACATCCGCGAACCCCACGGGCGGCCTGCAGGCCGCCCCTACGGCCGAACGGAAATTTGCAATTTTCGTTTTTTGTTCGCAATTTACGGAAGGTCGTAGGGCGGGGTCGTACCCCGCCGCAGGGGTGTCCCGACAGGCGCGGCGTCCCCCACACACCGCCCGATTTTCCCGTAGACGTAGGGGCGGCGTGTACGCCGCCCGGGAACGTTGCGGCAACCCGGAACGTTGCGGGCCACGCAAATTTGCACGGCGGGGTCAAGACCCCGCCCTACGGAAAACGGGAACACGGCGGCAACGCCGGACCGTCCGCGTTTCGGCAAACCGCCCGGGCGGCCTGCAGGCCGCCCCTACGGCCGAACGGAAATTGGAAATTCCCATTCCAACTTTCAACATCCTTCCCCGGGTTCGTGGAAAATCGCCGCCTGTTTTCCTCCCTGTTTTTTCTTCCTGCTTTACAAAAAAGGACCGCAGAAACCCTCTGCGGTCCTTTTGGTTTTCCTGTTACAGTTCGATCTTGCCGAAGGCGAAATCGTCGCCGTCGTGGATGCGCTCGGTGGCGCGGGGGGCCATGGGCTTGGCCTCGGGGTCGTAGGGGCGGTCCGCGAACTCACGCGGGGGCACGCTGCTGCGGGGCCCGCCGTACCGGCGTCCGCCTTCGCGGCGGGGTCCGCGTCCGCCGCGGCTGCCGCGCTCGCTGCGTTCCCCGCGGTCGTTCCGGCGGCGCGGGCCGCCATGGCCCCGGCCGGAGGCATGCCGCCCGCCACGGGCGTTGCGGGCGTTGTCGCGGTCGGGCAGGTTGCTGGCGTCGGGGTCGGTGGAATAGATCACCACGCGGCGGGCCGGGCCTTCGCCCTTGCTCTCGCTGCGCACGCCCTCGATGCCCGCCACGGCGGTGTGGATGATGTGCCGCTCGTAGGGGTTCATGGGTTCCATCTCATAGTAGCAGCCGGTGCGGATGACCCGCTCCGCGATGCGCCGCGCCAGGGCGTTGAGGTCGTCCTCCCGCTTGCCGCGGTAGCCGCCCACATCCAGGCCCAGCTTGACGTAGGGGCCTTCCATGCGGTTGACCACCAGGCTGGCCAGATAGGACAGGCTCTCCATCGTTTCGCCGCGGCGGCCGATGAGCACGCCCATGTGGCTGCCGCTCACCCGCAGGATGGTGGCTTCGCCCTGCCTGCAGGCGGTGAAGGAGAAATCCTCCACGCCCATCAGGCGGAAGATCCCGCTCAGGTAGTCCACGGCGGCCTGCAGGCGCGCGTCGGCGGCGATGTCCAGCTCCGTTTCGCCTTCCGCCGCGGCGGGCTCCTCCGCCTTGGGGGCCGGGGCGGCCGCGGGTTTTTCCACAGCCGCGGGCTTTTCCGCCGGGGCCGGGGCCGGGGCGGCCGGGGCCTCGGGGGCCTCGGGGGCTTCGGGCGCGGCGGGTTCCTCCACCGTCACCCGCACTTTGGCGGGGATGGTCTTGAAGAACTTGCGGGCCGGGAACTCCAGCACTTCATAGCTCACGTTCAAATCGTCACGGCTGACGCCCAGGGCTTCGCAGGCGGCTTCCACCGCCGCTTCCACGGTGCGGGCGCTCATTTCAATGCTGCGCATGGTATACCCTCCTTACTGTTGCAACGGAGCAGTCCGTTCATCCTTGTGCAGTTCGGCGTCGCGTTTGCGCGCCAGTTCCAGGCGCAGCTTGTTGGCCTCGGCGCCGGTGACCTCTCTGGTGACGGTCTGGCCGTCCTCCTCATAGGTCAGGGTCTTTTTCTTTTTCTTTTCGGCGCGCTTGGCGGCCAGTTCGGCCTCGTACTGGGCCTTGAATTTTTCCGGGTTATAGATGCGGTAGGTCACGAAGCTCTGCCCGATCTGGAAGATGTTGGACACGCCGTAGTACAGCGAGAAACCGACGGGGGCGTTGAAGCAGAAAGAGACGAACATCAGGTTGGTGATAACCAACATGACCTTCATGCTGCCCTGCATCTGGGCGCCCATGCCGGAGAGTTTCTGGGTGATGAAATAGTTGAGGATCATCGTCACGGTGGCGATGACGGGGAACACCACGATGGGGGTGAGGTGGAAGCCCGGGATGTCGCACATATCCATGCCGAAGAACATGGTGTTGAAGCTGCGGATCTCCTCGACGATGTTGGCCGGGATGATGGACGGGTCGATGACCGCGCCGTTGTGGATGGCCTGGATCAGCGCGGTCTGCATGGTGGTGGCGTTGGCGGTGGCCAGGCCGATGTCCTCACAGGCGGCCTTGACGGCGGAATCCGAGACGCCGAAGATGTAGTGCACGGGGTAGTACACCACGCCCAGGAAGCCGAACAGCACCAGCATGGTCAGCAGCATGGGCAGGCAGCCGGCCATGGGGTTGAAGCCGTGTTCCTGCTGGAGTTTGAGCAGTTCCTCCTGCTGTTTCTGCTGGTTGTTCTTGTACTTCTGCTGGATCTCCTGCATCAGCGGCTGGAACACGGCCATCTTGGCGGTGGATTTCTGCTGATGGATGGACAGCGGGAACAATACCAGCTTGATGACGATGGTCGCAACGACCATGGTCCCCGCATAGTTGCCGATGAAGGAGTAGAGCAGCTTCACCAGCGGGCCCAGAAGGACGGCCAGAAAGTAGAAAATTTGCATATCGTATCCATTCTGCCCCGGCTGCGCCCGGAACCTGTATTTTAACGTGGGTCTCTGCGGCGCAGCGCAAAGACATGAGTGGCGGAAGAAAAAAGATATGTAAAAAAGAGCGGGGAGGGCGGCGTACACGCCGCCCCTACGTCTACAGGAAAACCGGGCGGTGTGCGGGAAACGCTGCGTCTGCCGGGGCGTTCCTGCGGCGGGGTCAAAACCCCGCCCTACAAACTGACGGAAATTGCGAATCCAAATTGTAAATGCCCAATTTCCGTCTGGCCGTAGGGGCGGTTTTTCCAAAACACAGACGTTCCGGGCCTGCCGCCTTGTTTCGTTATTCCGTAGGGCGGGGTCTTGACCCCGCCGTGGGGAGTTGCCTTGCCTGCAACGTTCCGGGCTCCCCCCTCACCCTCTGGTCAGGCGGCGTTCGTCGCTGACCCACCGCCCCCTGGGGGGCACCGGGTCAAAGCCGAACTTGCACAGGGGATTGCACCGCAAAAGCCGCCAGGCCGTGAGCAGCAGGCCCTTGCACAGCCCGTGGACGGCCAGCGCCTGCATGGCGTACTCGCTGCAGGTGGGGATGAAGCGGCAGTGGTGGCCCAGCAGCGGGCTGATCCACCGCTTGTACCCCCGCAGCAGCGCGATGAGCAGCCGGGTCATTGGGGGTTTTGCAGGTCCGGCAGGCCCGCCTTGGCGAACAGTTTGGCCAGCGTTTTGCTCAGCTGGGTGCTCTTGAGGCGGGGCGTCTGGGCGCGCGCCACCAGTATTATATCATATCCTCCGCAATTTGGCGAGAGGTGTTCCCGCAGCGCTTCCCGCATGACGCGCCGCGCGCGGTTGCGCTGCACGGCGTGGCCCACCTTTTTGGTGGCGGTCAGGCCCACCCGGGTCACGCCGGCGCGGTTTTTGGCCACGTACAGCACCACATGGGGGTGCACGTAGCTTTTGCCGCGGCCATACACGCGGTTATACTGCCAGTTTCGGTTCAGCGTGCGGTAACGCATGCCCAGCCGCCTCCTTTCCGCGGGGTCCGGGTCCTTTCGACGAAAAGACCGAAGCAATTTTACCATGCTTTTCCGTTCGTGGGCTCTTGCAGGAAACGTTCCTTGCCTGCTTTCGCCAGGAAAGCGGGATACTCTGAAAAAAGGGCTGCTGACCATTATCAGCAACCCTTTCCTAATTCAAAGATCATCGGCCCTTTTGAAACAAGGCCGCGCGGCCCTGCTTACACCGTCAGGCTCTTGCGGCCCTTGGCACGGCGGCGGGCCAGCACTTTGCGGCCGTTCTTGGTGCTCATACGCTGCAGGAAACCATGCACGCGGCTGCGCTGACGCTTCTTGGGCTGGAAAGTACGCTTCATTTTTCATTCCTCCTGTTAAGATCCCGGTATGGGCGGTTTCGTGGCTAAACCCATACAGGGGCAGCCTTGCAGTCTTAGATTATACGCGATACAAAGGGCCTTTGTCAAGGGTTTTCCGCAATTTTATTCGCCGGAACGTAGAGTTGTGGTTTTCTTCCGGCCCCTCCCCCATATTTGGTGGCCCTTTTTGCGGAAACCCGCCCTTTTTGTTCGGAATTTCCGTAAGGCCGCGCCGGGCAACGTCCCGGCAGGCAGGAACACCCGGGCAGGGCACCCCCCCCCAATCCTTCCCGTTTTGTGCCCGGGAAAAGAAAAATTTTCCCTACTTTATTATAATAGGGTGTTGTTTTGCGCCCCTTTTTGTGGTATACTGTATGTAGTATTTCTGCGCCCAGCCTTTTGCGGTCCGGGCGCGATTTTTAACAGGAAGTGGGGAATATCGTAAGTCATGGATTCCATCAACGACGTATTGGACGCGGCAAAGGCCTACTGCCGTGAACATACTGCCGAGGCAACCTATCAATATTATATCAGCGACATCAAGGCCGTCAGCTTTGAAAATTCCCGCACCATCACGCTGGAGATCCGCAACGCCTTCATCATGGGCATCGTGTCGGACCGGTACACGGCGCTGCTGCAGGACGCTTTCAAATCGGTGCTGGGTTTCGATGTAGAGCTCGCCTTCGTGACCCCCAAGAAGGAGGAAGAGCCCGAAAAACCCAAGATGGACGAAAAACTGCTGCCCAGCGGCCGGTACGACTTCACCTTTGAAAATTTCATCAAAGGCCCGTCCAACCAGTTCGCCTATGCGGCGGCGCAGGCGGTGGCGGCGAACCCGTCGGGGGCGTACAACCCGCTGTTCATCTACGGGCCGTCGGGGCTGGGCAAGACCCATCTTTTGAACGCCATCCAGATCGAGATCAAGAAGAACCACCCGGACTACAACATCGTCTATGTGGACTGCGAGATGTTCACCAATGAGATCATCACAGCGGTCAAGACCGCCACCACCGAGCAGTTCCGGCAGAAATACCGGCAGGCGGACGTGCTGCTGATCGACGACATCCAGTTCCTGGCCGGCAAGGAGAGCACGCAGGAGGAGTTTTTCCACACCTTCAACACGCTGCACAACGACGGGCGGCAGATCGTCATTGCGTCGGACCGTCCCGCCAAAGAGATCAAGAGCCTGGAGGAGCGCCTGCGCACCCGCTTCGAGTGGGGCCTGACGGCGGACATCCAGCCGCCGGATTTTGAGACGCGCGTGGCCATCGTCAAGCGCAAGGCGGAGCTGCTGAACCTGGACCTGCCCGACGACGTGGCGGAGTACATCGCCAATCATCTGAAACAGAACATCCGCCAGCTGGAAGGCGCGGTGAAAAAGCTCAACGCCTATTACATGCTGGAGGGCATCGCCCCCTGCATCGGCGTGACGACCACCGCCATCAAGGATACCCTCAACGACAGCCAGCCCATCCCGGTGACCATTGAGAAGATCCTCAACGAAGTGGCCCGCACCTACAATGTGATGCCGGCGGACATCCGCGGCAAAAAGCGCAACGCCAACGTCAGCGCCGCGCGGCAGATGACCATGTACATCATCCGCGAAGTGACCGGCATGAGCATGGAGGCTATCGGCCAGGAGTTCCAGCGCGACCATTCCACGGTGGTGTATTCCATCAAGACGATGGCTGAAAACATCACCAGGGACCAGCACTTAAAAGAAATGTGCAGCGACATCATCAAGAACGTCCGCACTTGAGTTCTTTCTTTGCAAAGAAAGAACCAAAGAAACTCCCATAAAAATCGCACGAAGTGCGATTTTGGATAAAAGTTCTTTGCCCGCTTTCTTTCAAGAAAGCGGAACACCGCAAATAAACCGCTTTGTTCCTTCTTTACAAAGAAGGAACCGAAGAAATTCCAACCAAAACGCACGTACGTGCGTTTTAATTGAAAGTTCTTTGCCTACTTTCTTTCAAGAAAGTAGGTTATCAACAGAGTTTTGCCTTTTCAACGGTGCGTTTTCAAGGCCCCCTGTGCAAAACCCCGGGTTTTCCCCTTTTTCCACCATCCTTTGCACCGGCCCGTCTTGAAAATCCCACCGCCTTTTTCCGCGGCGTCGTCGCATCCGCGCCGCTTTTCCACCGTTTTCACACCCCCTACTACTACTACGGGAATAGTTACTAGTATTTGCTTCCAAAACCGTTCTTCCACCCCGAAGCAAACGCCTCCCGCACGGCCTTTTCTGTGGAAAAGCAAACAGGGCGATCCCAACGGCCGCCGCCCCTGCCCTGGATTCTACAAAACGTATACTTTCTGCACACGAACCATCCTGACTCTTGAGAAAGGAACCGTCATGAAATTTGAATGTGAAAAGACGCTGCTGGCGTCCGCGATCGAGGGCGTGTCCCGCGCCATAACGAACCGTTCCGCGATCCCGGTGCTGGAAGGCGTCTACCTGAAAGCCGAGGGCTTCAACCTGACCCTGACCGGCTACGATATGGAAATGGGCATCACCACCACCATCGAATGCAACGTGCTGGTACCCGGGGAGACCGTGCTGGAAGCCAAGCTGCTGCTGTCGATGGTAAGCCGCATGCCGGCCGGGGACGTGCGCATCGAGCTCACCGACGAAGGGCAGGCCATCATCAGCGGCGGCGTGGCGGAGTTCGAGATCCCCGCCCTCAACGCCTCCGACTACCCCAGCCTGCCGGTGACGGGGGCCGACAATACCATGACCATCCCCACCTCCATGATGCGGGAACTGATCGAAAAGACCATCTACGCCGTCAGCCAGGACGACAAAAAGCCCGCCCATACCGGCGAACTGTTCGTCATTGAACCGGGCAGCCTGACCATCGTGGCGCTGGACGGCTACCGTCTGGCCATCATCCAGCGGGACGTGGAATGTACCCGCGACATCCGCATCATCATCCCGGCCAAGACGCTGCAGGAACTGCTGAAGATCCTGGGCGGGCCGGAGGACCCCGTCAAGATCGACGCCAACCGCCGCTACGTGGTGTTCACCACCAACGGCTACACCATCATGAGCCGCCTGATCGAAGGCGATTTCCTCAGCTATGAGACCGTCATCCCCAAAGAAAAACGCACCCGGGTCGTCGTGGACTGCCGCACCTTCATCAACGTCATCGAGCGCTGCAGCCTCATCATCACCGAACGGCTGAAAAACCCGCTGCGCATCACCTTTGCGGAGGACAAGATCACCGTGCGCTGCCAGACGCCGCTGGGCAAGGTGGTGGACGAGTTCCCGCCCGTGAAGCTGGAAGGCGACCCGGTGGAGATCGGCTTCAACAACCGTTATCTGCTGGACGCGCTGCGCTACTCCAAGTGCGAGCGCATGGCGCTGGAGATCAACGGGCCCTTAAGCCCCGTGAAACTGCTGCCCGAGGAAGGCAAGGACTTCATCTACCTGGTGCTGCCGGTGCGCTTCAAGAACGAGGGGTGAACCCATGGACAAAATTCGCATCCATACCGAATTCATCAAGCTGGACGCCCTGCTCAAGTTCGCGGGCCTGTGCGAGACCGGCGGCGAAGCCAAGGAACTGATCCAGGGCGGGGCCGTGACCGTCAACGGCGAAGTGTGCACGATGCGGGGCAAAAAATGCCGCGCCGGGGACGTGGTGGAACTGGACGGCCGCGCCGTGCAGGTGGCGGAGGGTTCCTGATGCGGCTTGCCCATCTGGAACTGACCGACCACCGCAACCTGGCCCACGCCGTGCTGGACCCCGACCCCCACCTGACGGTGCTGTGCGGGCCCAACGGCCAGGGCAAGACCAATCTGCTGGAAGC
>DHCMC07803__coassemble_1753_pt1 | contig 10188 bp, 4 predicted proteins | sample DHCMC07803__metabat2_low_PE_051 | metagenome-assembled genome bin DHCMC07803 | reverse complement strand
CTACCTACGGCACCGGCGCCATCATGGCCGTGCTCGCCCACGACACCCGCGACTGGGAATTCGCCAAAAAGTTCGGCCTGCCCATCGTGGAAGTGGTCAAGGGCCAGACCGCCAGCGATCTGGATAAGGAAGCCTTTACCGACGTAGCCACCGGCACGCTGGTGAACTCCGGCTTCCTGGACGGCCTGTCCGTCGAGGACGCCAAGGAGAAGATGTACGCCTGGCTGGAGGAGAACGGCAAGGGCCACAAGCAGGTCAACTTCAAGCTGCGGGACTGGGTGTTCAGCCGCCAGCGCTACTGGGGAGAACCCATCCCCATGGTCTTTTGCGAAAAGTGCGGCTGGCAGCCCCTGCCCGAGAGCGAACTGCCCCTGCGCCTGCCCGAGATCAAGGACTTTGAACCCGGCGAGGACGGCGAGAGCCCGCTGGCCCGCCATACCGAGTGGGTCAACACCACCTGCCCCTGCTGCGGCGGCCCCGCCAGGCGGGAGACCGATACCATGCCCCAGTGGGCAGGGTCCAGCTGGTACTTCCTGCGCTACTGCGACCCCCACAACAAGGAGGCCATCGCCAGCAAGGAGGCCCTCGAATACTGGAGCCCCGTGGACTGGTACAACGGCGGCATGGAGCACACCACCCTGCACCTGCTGTACAGCCGGTTCTGGCATAAGTTCCTCTACGACATCGGCGTGGTGCCCACCAGGGAACCCTACCAGAAGCGCACCAGCCACGGCATGATCCTGGGCCTCAACCCCCATGCCTATGAAAACCTGCCTGACGCCGAGCGCAAGCGCCTGCTGGCCGAGTTCGGCAGCGAGAAGGCCGCCCGCGCCCATCTGGTGGAGCAGTACGGCGAAATGGCCGAACACCCCATCGTCAAGATGAGCAAATCCCTGGGCAACGTGGTCAACCCCGACGACGTGGTGAACGAGTACGGCGCCGACACCCTGCGCCTGTACGAGATGTTCATCGGCGACTTTGAGAAGGCTGCCCCCTGGAACACCTCCTCCATCAAGGGCTGCAAGCGCTTCCTGGACAAGATCTGGAACCTGAGCGAAAAGCTGCTGGACGGCGACGGCGTCCGCCCCGAACTGGAAGCCGTGGCCAACCGCACCATCAAGAAGGTGGGCGAGGACATCGACGCCCTCAAGGCCAACACCGCCATCGCCCAGCTGATGATCTACGTCAACGCCCTCAGCGACCACGGCGGCGCCACCCGCGCCGAGTACGAGGTCCTGCTGCAGCTGCTCAACCCCTTCGCGCCCCATATGACCGAGGAACTGTGGCAGCAGCTGGGCCACACCGAGCAGCTGGCCTACCACCCCTGGCCGTCCTACGACGAAGCCAAGTGCGTGGAACAGACCATCGAGATCGCCGTGCAGGTCAACGGCAAAGTCAAGGCCCGCATCCGGGTGCCCGCCGCCATCGAGAGCGCCGACGCCATCGCCCAGGCCAAGGCCGAGCCCGCCGTGGCGGATGCCATCGCCGGCAAGACAATCGCCAAGGAGATCTACGTCAAGGGCAAGCTGGTCAACATCGCCGTCAAAGGCTGATAGAACCCCATGATGCAAGGGCACAGATCTGACTGCGGATCTGTGCCCTTTTTTGTATCGAACATAGAAGAGGAGAAAAGGGTGGAAACAACCAAACAGAAAAACGAGCTGCTCTTTTGCCTGGAAGCCGTCGGCTGCCTGCTGATCGTCTTCATCCATTGCAGCAGCTATCCCGGGGTGGCCGGCGACTTCGTCAACCTGGCAGGGCATCTGCCGGTGCCGCTGTTTTATGCAGTCTCCGGCTTTTACCTCTACGCACCGGAGGATGCCCCTGCCCGGAAGAAAGCGCGGCTGGCCGGGAAGGTCCGGCATATCTTCCGGCTCACCGTTGTCTCCACGGTGCTCTATCTGGCCTACCAGTTTGCCAGCCGCCGCCTGCTGGAGGGGGCGTCCTTCAAGGGGATGCTCATGGAGTACTTCAATCCCCGGGAACTGGTCATGCTGCTGGTCTTTGACCGGGTCACCTTCGCCCCGCACCTGTGGTTTGTCTACGGGCTGTTCACGGTGTATCTGGTGCTCTATGCCCTGACCTGCAGCGGCTCGCGCTGGGCGGACTGGATCCTGCGCAGCCGGTGGTTTCCCTTCGCCCTGGCCGTGGGAGGCATGGTGCTGCGGTTTGCGGCCTTTTTCTCCTCTTGGGAGATCAGCTACTTCTCGGTGGCCGATGTGGCCTTCTACCGCAACTGGCTTTTCATGGGCCTGCCTTTTGTGCTGATGGGCCAGGTCCTGCGGGCAGGTGCCTCTCGCATCAGGGACTGCAGCGATGGGGTGCTCTGGGGCATCACCCTGGGCGGCATTCTTCTGATGATCGGGGAATGGCAGCTGTACCTGAAGGTCCATGCCACCTACCCGGAAGTGTACATCGGCTCCATCCTGATTGTGGCGGGGCTGTTTGGCCTGGCGCTGAAACATCCGGTCTGGGGCAAAAACACGGTGGTGGCCCGCTTTGGGGCGGCCTGCTCCATGCCGGTGTACATCCTGCACCTGATGGCGTTCTGGCTGCTGAACTCGGTGTATGTGGCCGCCGGGGGCGACCGGCAGGCGCCCTGGTATTTCTGGGGCAAACCCCTGTTTGCCTTTGTCCTGTCGGCTCTTCTGTCGGCCGTCTACCTGGGGTTGACCCGCGCCCTGGCCAGGGGAAACGAAAAGTGAGCCGACCGTTCTATTTACAATATCCCCCAAAAACGGTATAATAAAACCATATCACAAAATGCCGTTACAGGGCAGGAAAGCAGGTTCAAACCATGCTGATCAGTCTGATCGTTCCGTGTTACAACGAAGAGGAATCCATGCCGCTCTTTTACAAGGAAGCCAGCCGTGTGGCGGGCGAGATGGGCAAGAGCCACGGCGCGGATTTTGAGTTTATCTTTATCGACGACGGTTCCCGGGACGGCACCCTGCGGGTAGCCCGGGAACTCCATGCGCTGGACCCCCGGGTACGGTATGTCTCCTTCAGCCGCAACTTCGGCAAGGAGGCCGGCATCTACGCCGGGCTGCAGGCGGCCAGGGGGGACTATGTGGCCACCATGGACGCCGACCTGCAGGACCCGCCTTCGCTGCTGCCCGCCATGCTGGACACGCTGCTCTCCGGCGAGTATGACTGTGCCGCCACCCGCCGCACCACCCGCAAGGGGGAGCCGCCGCTGCGCAGCTGGTTCGCCCGGAAATTCTACCAGATCATCAACAAGATGTCCGACACCGAGATTGTGGACGGCGCCCGGGATTTCCGGCTCATGAGCCGCAAGATGGTCAACGCCGTGCTCAGCATGGCGGAGTACAACCGGTTCAGCAAGGGAATCTTCAGCTGGGTGGGCTTCAAGACCAAGTGGTTCGACTACGAGAACATCGAGAGGGTAGCCGGCACCACCAAGTGGAACTTCTGGGGGCTGTTCAAGTACTCCATCGAGGGCATCGTAGGCTTCTCCACCACGCCGCTGCTGGTGGCGGCGGGGGCCGGCGTGCTGTTCTGCATCCTGGCCTTCATCGGCATCCTCTTTGTGGTCATCCGGGCACTGGCCTTCGGCGATCCCACTTCGGGCTGGCCCAGCATGGTCTGCATCATCCTGCTGTGCAGCGGTGTGCAGCTGTTCTGCACCGGCATTGTGGGCGAATACCTGGCCAAGACCTACCTGGAGGTCAAGCACCGTCCCATCTACATTGTGGCGGAAACCGAGGAAGATCGGTAACAACCAAAACAAAAAATCCCGGCGGGAATTTCCCGTCGGGATTTTTGTTATGTAGCAGGAATCAGACCAGCCCGAAGAGCAGGCCCACACAGTGGACCAGGAAAGCCACCACCCAGGCGATGGCGCACTGGGCGAAAGCCACCCCGGCGGCGGCGCGGGCGCTGCCCATCTCCCGCCGGACGGCGGCGATGGCGGCCACGCAGGGCGTGTACAGCAGGGTGAACACCAGGAACACCACCGCCGTGAAGGGGGTGAACAGGCTGGACAGCGCCGCAGTGCTGCCGCCCAGCAGCACCGTCAAGGTGCTGACCACGCTCTCCTTGGCGGTAAAACCGGTGATCAGTGCGGTGGAAACGCGCCAGTCCCCGAAGCCCAGCGGCGCGAAGATGGGCGCGATCAGCGACCCCACCATGGCCAGCAGGCTGCTGTCCGGCGTGGCGGCCACGTTCAGGCGGGCGTCGAAGGTCTGCAGGAACCAGATGATGACCGTCGCCACAAAGATGATGGTGAACGCGCGCTGCACAAAGTCGCGGGCTTTCTCCCAGATCAGCTGGGCCACGCTGCGGGCGCTGGGCAGCCGGTAGTTGGGCAGTTCCATCACAAAAGGCACCGGCTCGCCGTGGAAGCGGGTGTGTTTGAGCAGGAACGCATACAGGATGCCGCAGAGGATGCCGAACAGGTACAGGAAGATCATCACCGGCGCGCGCCAGGCCACCGGGAAGAACGCCGCCGTGAACAGCGCGTAGATGGGCAGCTTGGCCGAACAGCTCATGAAGGGCGTCAGCAGGATGGTCATGCGGCGGTCCCGGTCGCTGGACAGGGTGCGGGTGGCCATGATGGCGGGCACCGAACAGCCGAAGCCGATGAGCATGGGCACGAAACTGCGGCCCGAAAGGCCGATGCGGCGCAGCAGTTTGTCCATGACGAAGGCCACGCGGGCCATGTAGCCGGTATCTTCCAGGATGGAGAGGAAGAAGAACAGCGTCACGATGGTGGGCAGGAAACTCAGCACGCTGCCCACGCCCGCGAAGATGCCGTCAATGACCAGCGAGTGGACCACCGGGTTGATCTCGTAGGCGGCCAGCGCGCCGTCCACAAGGGCGGTCAGGGCGTCGATGCCCAGGGTCATCCAGTCGGACAGCAGCGCCCCGATGACGCCGAAGGTCAGCCAGAACACCAGCGCGATGATGCCCACGAAGCAGGGCAGGGCGGTGTACTTGCCGGTGAGGATGCGGTCGATGGCCACGCTGCGCTTGTGCTCGCGGCTTTCCCCGGGCTTGACCACCGTTTCGGCGCAGAGTTTTTCAATAAAGGTAAAGCGCATGTCGGCCAGGGCGGCTTCCCGGTCCAGGCCGGTCTCGCTCTCCAGCTCGGTGATGGAGTGGTCCAGCATCTCTTTTTCGTTCTGGTCCAGGTCCAGCGCTTCCAGGATCGGCCCGTCGCCCTCCACCAGCTTGGTGGAGGCAAACCGCAGGGGCAGCCCGGCGGCGGCCGCGTGGTCTTCGATCAGGTGGGCCACGGCGTGGATGCAGCGGTGCACCGCGCCGCGGGGGTCGTCGGCGTCCGCCCCGGCGGTGCAGAAGTCGATGCGTCCCGGCAGTTCCCGGTAGCGGGCCACATGCAGCGCGTGGTCGATCAGTTCGTCGATGCCCTCGTTCCGCGCGGCGGAGATGGGCACCACCGGGATGCCCAGGGCGTTTTCCAGTTCGTTGACCAGGATGGTGCCGCCGTTGGCGCGCACCTCGTCCATCATGTTCAGGGCCAGCACCATGGGGATCTGCAGTTCCATCAGCTGCATCGTCAGGTAGAGGTTGCGCTCGATGTTGGAGGCGTCCACGATGTTGATGATGCCGTTGGGTTTCTGCTGCAAAATGAAGTCCCGGGTCACGATCTCCTCGCTGGAATACGGCGACAGGGAATAGATGCCCGGCAGGTCGGTGACGGTGGCCTCGCTGTGGCCGCGGATCACGCCGTCCTTGCGGTCCACCGTCACGCCGGGGAAATTGCCCACGTGCTGGTTGGAACCCGTCAGCTGGTTGAACAGGGTGGTTTTGCCGCAGTTCTGGTTGCCCGCCAGCGCAAAGGTGAGCGGCGCGCCCTTGGCGATGGGCGGCCCCGCTTTGCGGGTGTGGTAGCTGGCCGCGCTGCCCAGTTCGCCCACGCCGGGGTGGGGGATGGGGGCGTGGCGTTCTTCCCGGCGGGCGGCGCGGTCAGTGTCGTGCACGTTCTCCACTGTGATCTTGGCCGCGTCGTCCAGCCGCAGGGTCAATTCATAGCCGCGCAGTTCCACTTCAATGGGGTCGCCCATGGGGGCCACCTTGCGCAGCGTCACTTCGGTGCCGGGGGTCAGCCCCATGTCCAGCAGGTGGTGGCGCAGTTCCCCCGTGCCGCCTACCGCCTGGATCAGGGCGTCCTGCCCGATCTTCAATTCCGCTAATGTCATATACTTCCCAACCTCCCGGCTGCCTTTCGCAGTCCGAAAAATAAAAAATCCAACCGAAAAAAGTGTAGCACGGGGGCGGGGCGATGTCAATAAAAGGCTGCCGGGAAGGGCGGAGGAACACCTTTTAAAGACGCTTCTTCGCAGGCCCAGAAGCGGGGGAAAATCAGGGGAGACGGAAACTGCCGCCCCCCCTGAAAGCGGAAGCCCTTACGCTGCGGAGCACCCGCCCCCATCTTGCTTAGAACGCCCTTCCATGGGCCGAGGCAAATGAAATTCAGTAAATTGCCGAATTTCGTAAAATGAGTGTAAAATGACTTGACAATTTTATGGGGGGGGGGGTATACTTTTGGATACAGTGATTTTAGTAGGATCACACTGTGCGGCCGGACGATTTCCCGTCGTTTTGCCGAAAAGTCTGTTGTTCCGGGAAAATTTTGTAGCAGGAGGAATTGTATGTTACGCAAGAAGTGGATCTCCCTTCTGGTAGCGATCTCGATGGTAGCAGCGATGTTCCCCTCCACGGTGTTTGCCGACACGGTGGAGGCGACGGAACCTGTCGAGCCTCAGACTTCCGTTACCGAAACGGCACAGGAAGAGAAGGAGCCTGGGGAAGAGGTCAAGCAGCCGGAAGACGTGAACAATGAGAACACGGCCACCGGCGAGGCCGACAAGGGCACGAACGAGTCCGAAGAGGACGAGACCGTGGTCGAGGAGACCAAGAAGGAAACCGAGACCCCCGCCGATGAGACGGAGGAAAAGACCGAGGATGTCGAGAAAACGGCTTCCGAAGAAGCCGACACCGACGAGGAAACCGTCGTGGTTCCCCCGGTCACGACCCCGGAAGTGACCGAGAACCCGGTTGCCGGCAATAGCGCTGTGGATACCCAGGCCTTGACTGGCGGGGACAAGACGGACGACGGCATCAATACCGAGGAAGAACTCCGTGCGGCGATTGCGAGCGCGAATGATACCATTACACTGTCTGGTGATGTGGCAATTTCCTCGACGCTGACGATTGACAGGGCCGTAACGCTGGACTTGGGTACGCATAAGATTTATGCGGATACTGATTTCCAGAGGAGTGGCGATAATAATCAGAACCATTTGGTGGACATCACGGCGAGTGGCGTAAAGGTTACCAATGGTACGTTAGAGGCGGGTGGCAATAACAATCACACCCTCAACGTTTGGAACGCCAAAAGTGTTACATTGGAGAATTTGACTCTGGACAATACCAATACGTATGAGGGTGCGCCGCTGATCGTGGGCGCTTCTGATGTGACTTTGCAGGGAACGATCACCACGATCACCGGCAAAAATTCCTGGTATGCTATCAATGTGGATTGCCGCATGGTTGGCGGCACAGCTGTTCCGGCAACACTTACTGCTGGCGCAAAAGTCCTTTTCCAGGGTGAGGCAGCGGACAAGCCGGGTATCTGTGTTGAAAACACCGCTGGTGCGACTCCTGCCGACGCCAAAGTTGTGTTTGCAGATGGTTTCTCGAACACCGATGAGGGCGCTGAGTGTTCCAATGTCGTCAGCATCCATCCGGACAATAAGATTGGAGCCACGATTGACCATTGGATCGGCTACGATGTGGTGGAAGGTGCTGTGGCCCGTATCGGTTGGGACTATTACACTGACCTTGCCGCAGCCTGCGCGGCCGCCAAGGACGACGAAACGGTCGTGCTGTGCATCTCGCAGCAGCCCGTGGAACTGGATTCCAAGCTTGTGCTGGACAAAGAAGGTGTGACGCTGGACCTGAACGGCAATACCCTTACTGCCGCAGAAGGCTTTGGCGGTGATCAGCCGCACCTGATCGATGTGACGGCAAACAATGTTACCATCACGAACGGTACTCTGCAGGGTACGGAGGAAAGCAAGCACGGTGTCAACGTCTATGGTGGCAGTGTGACGCTGGACGACGTGACGGTCGATGTATCGGCTAACAGCGGTACCCCGTTGGTTGTAAATGGCGCGCCGAGTGCTGCGTCGGCCACGCTGTCTGGTAATGTGGAACTGATTGGCGAGGGTTGGTACGCCATTGATCTGGACAAGAATAGTGGTTATCCTGTTGCGCTTACGGTAGCCGACGGGGCTGATATCGATATGACTGCCCTGTCGGGAATCAATGTTTCTTCTGAAGATGTATCTCTCACCTTTGGTAAGGATACATCTGTAACTGGCGGCACTTTGGGCACCTTGTCTGTTAAGGACGGCACCAAAATCGAAGGTCTTGAAAATGTCGAAGGGATCGACATGAGCAAGACCAACACGGTTGCGATCGTGGACGGTGTTGTCTATACCAATCAGGAAAATGCCATCGACGCTGTGGAAGCTGCTACCGGCGAATGCACCCTGACCCTGTACAAGGACTTCACCCTGACTGCCCCGATCCAGGTCCCCGAGGGGCTGAACCTGACCGTGGAAGGCAACGACCACACCATCACCCTGCCGGAGAACGCCCCCTACTCTGCCTTTAATAATAATACGGGTTTGGAAGGCCTTAAGGCTGGCACCGATCTGACTGTGAATAATGTGAAGTTTGTCGGTGATGTTGAAAACACCAACTCCGGCCATGCGGTCGTTATTGGCTTTGAGGGCGGCGTGGATGTCAATATGACGAACTGCATCTTCGAGAACCTGTACGATGCAGTATACGCCAACCCTGTCCAAAATGAAAAGGCTGACCCGTCCTCGATCATGATCAGCGGCGAGTTTGACAAGGTGAAGTATTCCTATAGTCTGGATAACGTCGGCGGCCGTATCGACAAGTATAGCCAGATCAGCGTTTCGGCTATCAACGGCAGTTCCGTGCCCGCACCCCAGAGCTGGGGCGTCGCTGCGGTCAACAACGTGGGCTATGCCACGCTGGAAGAGGCGCTGAAAGCTGCCGCTACCGCTGGCAATGGTGCAGTCGTTCAGCTTCTGCAGGACGTGCAGCTGGATTCCAAGCTGGTCATTGATACGGAAGGTGTGACGATCGATCTCGCTCGGCATACCATCAGCGCTTCGGATAAATTCAATGCGAAGGGCCATCTGGTCGAAGTCACCGCGGACGGCGTGAGCATCGTCAACGGTACGATCAAGGGCAATGCCAGTGTTGACCACGCCCTGCATATCTGGGATGCGGATGATGTCACGCTGGGCAAGAATCTGGTTCTGGACAACTCTGCTACTACGGTTGGCGGCGCCCCGCTGGTCATCGGCGCTTCCAATGTGACGCTGGAGGGCAATACGACCTTTGTTACCGGGGAAAAATCCTGGTATGGCGCCAACGTGGACAGCTCCATCGTTGGCGACAAGAAAGAAGGTTCCAGCCTGACGGTAGAAGGCAACATCGTCTTCCAGGGCCCGAATATGAACAATGCGGGCATCTGGGTCGAGGATTCCAAGACCGGCGACCCGGTGAAAGTGACCGTGTCGTTTGGAGAAAATTCCTCCGCCAAGGGCAACGGTGTGGAAGGCTTTGAGATCGTCCATATCGTCAAGACGCCCGACGGCACCCAGCAGGGCACCGTCACCGGCGGCGAGAACGCTGGCCTGATCACCGACGAGGACGGCAACTACGTCGTCAAACCCGCGCCGGTCGAGGAAACTCCCTCCCACGAGCACAGCTACGTCTGGCAGGGCAGCCCCGATGAGCACTGGCAGTACTGCACCGACTGCGGCCAGGTGGTCAGCAACGGCGCCCATACCTTCCAGTGGAAGGACGGCGCGCAGGTGTGCAGCGTCTGCGGTTACAAAATGACCGAGACCTCCACCGCTTCCGCCCCGGCAAGCAGCGCCAAAACGGCTGCGGCAGCTCCCGCGGCTGGTACGGCTGCGGCAGCGGTTGCTACCGGCATCCCCCAGACGGGCGATGCCAGCAACCCGATGCTGTGGGTCGTCCTGCTGGCGGTCTCCGGCAGCGCGCTGGGCGGCCTGATGGTCTACAAAAAGAAGAAGGAAAACTGATCGCTGAGTCAGCTTTTCTCTCCCATAACAAGGAGGCGGACGCCGTACG
>DHCMC07803__coassemble_1657_pt1 | contig 10787 bp, 10 predicted proteins | sample DHCMC07803__metabat2_low_PE_051 | metagenome-assembled genome bin DHCMC07803 | reverse complement strand
TGGATGAGTACGGCCACCGCCACGGCGGCTGCGGCTGCTGCTGAAACGCAGGCTGGTCGTTGCTGCACAAACGATGAAAAGAGGGATTACACTATGTTGAAACTGAGTATCCGCGACCAGCGCGCGCTGGTCAGCGAGGCCGAGCTGGCCACTGCGGTCCAGGAGGGCATCCCCGTCCTGGAGCGGGTCCAAAAGGGCGAAGCGGCCTATGCCGACAGCCTGGGCTGGCTGCACGTGGACGAATGGGCCGGCGAGGAAGTGCTGTCCCGCATCGAACAGCTGGCCGCTCAGATTCGCAAGACCTGCGACGCCTTCGTCCTCATCGGCGTAGGCGGGTCCAACAACGCGGCGCGCTCGGTGATCGAAGCGCTGGCCGACGGCACCGGCCCCGAGATTGTCTACGCCGGGAACACGCTGTCCGCCAACGCCATGAACCGCATGCTGAAACGTCTGGAAGGCAAGCGCTTTGCGGTGGACTGCATCGCCAAAAACTTTGAAACGCTGGAACCGGGCGCTTCCTTCCGGGTGCTGCGCCGCGAACTGGCTGCGCGCTGCAGCCCCGCGGAGGCAGCCGCGCGCATCCTCTGCACCGGGACGGAAGGTTCCCCGCTGGAGGAGCTCTGCCAAAAGGAAGGCTACACCTTCCTGCCCTTCCCCACCAACATAGGGGGGCGTTACACGGCCATGACCTACGTGGGCCTGCTGCCCATGGCGGTGGCGGGCATCGACATCCGCGCCCTGGTGCGCGGCGCCGCCGGCATGGAACAGGCCCTGCGCAGCGGCGCGCCGGAGGACAACCTGGCCCTGCGCTACGCCGTACTGCGCAACCTGTACTACCAGCGCGGCTATAAGCTGGAACTGCTGGCCAGCTTTGAGCCCCAGTTCCGCTGGTTCTACAAGTGGTGGGTCCAGCTGTTTGCCGAGAGCGAGGGCAAGGACGGCAAGGGCCTGTTCCCGGTCTGCGCCGAATATTCCGAGGAACTGCATGCCGTGGGCCAGTATATCCAGGACGGCGCGCCGCTGATGTTCGAGACCTTCCTGGATGTGGAGGCCCGGCAGGACAGCCTGGTGGTCATGCCGGACGGCAAGGCCGACCATTTCGATTACCTCAACGGCAAGGACTTTTACGACATCAACAAAGCGGCGTTTTCCGCCACGGTCACCGCGCACAGCCAGAAACTGCCCTGCCTGATCTTCGACATTCCTGCGCTGGACGCCTACAACTTCGGCCAGCTGTTCTACTTCTTCCAGTTTGCCTGCTATGTTTCCGGCAGCCTGCTGGGCATCGACCCCTTCAACCAGCCCGGTGTGGAAGCCTACAAATGCTGGATGTTCAAGGCGCTTGGCAAATAAGACACTCTCCTTTTTCCTCCATCTATAAAACAGGGCACGGGCCCCGCGCAGACGAACGGCTGCGCGGGGCCCGTGCCGTATTGTGGCCCGCCCTCAGAGTACCAGCGTCAGGACCGCCACGATACACACGATGCTGACGAGCACCGACACCGAGTTGATGGCGCTGGCCAGGCCCACGTCGCCCTTGAGTTCCGACGTAAAGGCCGGCGCTACCGAGGAGATGGGGCTGAACACCAGCAGCGCCAGCGCCTGACGGTACTCCAGCGCCAGCGGCAGCAGGAAGTAACAGGCCAGCGCGGCGGCCGCCGCCACGGCGTAGCGCGCGCCCAGGATGCGCAGGATGTCCAGCAGCTGTTCCCGGCTGCCGCTGAGCCGGAACCCCACGCCCAGCATCAGCATGGCCATAAAGGCGTTGGCGTCCGCCAGGATGCCGGCGAACTCCACCACCGGCCCGGGCAGCGAAAGGTGTGCCAGCGCCAGCACGATCATGAGGAAGTAGGTGCAGAAAGGCATCGAACGCAGCAGCTTTTTCACGATGGCCAACGGCGAAAAGCGCTTTCCCTCTTTGACCATCGAGGCCACCGAGTAGGCGCCGCCCAGGCAGATCACGGCGTTGCCGGTATCGAACAGGCTGGCCGTGACCACGCCCGCCGGGCCCAGAAAGCTCTGGGCAAAGGGCAGCGTGAAGTTGCCGATGTTGTACCCCGAAAAGTTCAGGATCTCAAAGGCCCGCTTTTCCCGGCCCGCACGCCCGTTCATCAGAAAAGCCAGCAGGATGTAGACCACGCCGAAGGCGAACCCCAGCGCCGTGATGATGAGCATGGAGGCGTCGATCTCCCGCCCGGAAAAACTGACCACGATGGACGCGGGCAGCGTGATGCGGGTGACGATGCGGGCCAGCACGTCAAAATCCTCCGCCTTGAAAAAACCGGCCTGCCGCAGCAGGACCCCCATCAGGATCACGGCGGCGAAACACCCCGCCCGGATCAGTACTTCCACCATGGCTTTTTCCCCCTCCGCCTGCCGGTGCAGGCTGTTTTCCGGCTGTCTATTATAGCACGGCCCGCGCCGCCGCACAAGGCGCTACAGCCGCAGGCCCTTGATGTCCTTGATGCGGGAAAGGATCATGTTGCAGTCGCAGGATACCACCCCGGGCAGCCGGTCGATGACCCCGGTCATCAGCTGCTCCATCTCCCCGGCGGAAGCGGCCACCGCATGGACGTGCAGCTTGCTTTTGCCGGTGACCCGGTAGATCTGGGTGACGGTCTCGTTGCCTTCCAGCAGGGCTGCCACCTCCGCCAGCGTTTCCGGGCGGGTCTCGATCTCAAAATAGCAGGACACCGCGCCGCTGATCTTCTGCGGGTTTACGACGGTGGTATATTCCTCAATAACGCCCTTTTTTTCCAGCGCCTGCACCCGCATGCGGGCCGCCACCCGGGAGATCCCCACCTGCGCCCCCAGGTCCGAGTAGGAGATGCGGGCGTTGCCGATCAGCAGGCGGACGATCTTCCGGTCCAGTTCATCCAATCCATCCAAAAACACGGGCGGGCCCTCCTTGCCGTTTTCTTCCATCTTACCCCATCGGCGGCAAACTTACAACTGTTTTTCTGCCGGAAGGCGTCCCTGCGGCGCATTCCTATTGACAAGGGAATCCCCCGCCCCTATAATAAGTTACGAATAGAAAGTTTTATCTTACATAAAGAAAGGAGCGCGCCGTTTCATGCGTGTCAACGGCAACGAACTGACACAGGGCCCCGTGATGGCGACCATGCTGCGGTTTGCTGTGCCCATGATCCTGGGCGACCTTTTGCAGCAATGCTACAACATTGCCGACACCCTGATCGTGGGGCGGTTCCTGGGGGCCGACGCCCTGGCCGCGGTGGGGTCGGCGTTTTCGCTGATGACCTTTCTGACCTCCATCCTGCTGGGGCTGGCCATGGGCAGCGGCACGGTGTTTTCCATCCGCTTCGGCCAGCAGGACGAGCAGGGGCTGAAAGAGGGCGTGCTGGCCAGCTTTGTGCTGCTGGGCGCGGTGACCGTCGTGCTCAACGTGCTGGTCTTTGCGGGGACCGACTGGATCATCCGGGCGCTGCGCACCCCCGCCGAACTGACCGCGCTGATGAAAGACTACCTGACCGTGATCTTTGCGGGGCTGGCGGGCATCTTTTTGTACAATTTCTTTGCGGCGCTGCTGCGCTCCCTGGGTAACTCGGTGGTGCCGCTGGCCTTTCTGGCGGTGTCGGCGGCGCTGAACATCGTGCTGGACCTGTGGTTCGTGGCCGGGCTGGGGCGCGGCGTGGCCGGTGCGGCGGAAGCCACCGTCATCGCCCAGTATGTTTCGGGCCTTGGCATCGCGCTGTACACAGCCGTGCGCTTTCCCGAACTGATCCGCCCGGCGCCGGGCGTGCGGCTGCGCCGCACCCGCATGAAGGAGATCTTCAGTTTTTCGGCGCTGACCTGCCTGCAGCAATCCATCATGAACCTGGGCATTCTGGCCGTGCAGGGGCTGGTGAACAGCTTCGGCACCACCATCATGGCGGCTTTTGCCGCCGCCGTCAAGATCGACGCCTTCGCCTACCTGCCGGTGCAGGATTTCGGCAACGCCTTCTCGATCTTCATCTCCCAGAACTACGGCGCAGGCAAGACCGGCCGCATCCGGAAGGGCATCCGCACGGCAATGCTGACCACCGTGACCTTCGGGCTGGCGCTCTCGGCGCTGGTGTGGGTGCTGGCCGCGCCGCTGATGGGCCTGTTTATCGACGACCCGGCCACGGCGGGGCCCGTCATCGCCGAGGGCGTGCGCTACCTGCATATCGAGGGCGCCTTCTATGCCCTGATCGGCGTGCTGTTCCTGCTGTACGGGCTCTACCGCGCCCTGGGCCGCCCCGGTATGAGCGTAGTGCTGACCGTCGTCTCGCTGGGGCTGCGGGTGGCGCTGGCCTACGCGCTGTCCGCCCTGCCCGGCGTGGGCGTAGTGGGCATCTGGTGGTCGGTGCCCATCGGCTGGGTGCTGGCCGACGCCTTCGGCATCCTGTATTACCTGCGCCGCCGCACGCTGGTGGGCTGACCCGCCGCGGCCCTGCGCAAAAAGGAGCGGCCCCGCCGTGCGGAGCCGCTCCCTGCCGTTTCAGTGCATCCAGATATTGTTTTCCAGGTCCTTGAGGCGGGCCTTGTAATCTTCCACCAGCCGCGGGGTATCCTCCCCGTCGGGGAAGGTGAGCAGGTAGTCGTCCCCCGCCGCATGGAACCCCACGATGCCGGCCAGGCCCGCCATCTCCGCCACTTTGAGCAGCGTATGGTAGTCATAGTCCCGGGAAGAGATCAGTACATTCATGGCAAACCCTCCTCTGCCGCGCCCTGCGCCCCGGCCGCCGCGGCCTTGTTCTGCCTTCCAGCATACCACATCCGGGGCGCAAACTCAACCGTCCCCGTCCTTTTTTGCCGCGCCCCGGCCTTTGCCGCAAAACCGCTATGGACAAATCCGCAGAAATGTACTATGGTAAGGATATACCCACCATCTGCAAGGAGGCTCCCCATGAAATCCTGCAAAGTATTCGCCCACCGCGGCGCCAGCCATTACGCGCCCGAGAACACCCTGCCCGCCTTCGCCCTGGCGGCGGCGCAGGGGGCCGACGGCATCGAACTGGACGTGCACCTCTCCCAGGACGGGGAGCTGGTGGTCATCCACGACGAAACGCTGGACCGCACCACCAACGGCAGCGGCCCGGTGGGGGAGCGCACGCTGGCCCAGCTGCAAAGCTTTTGCGCCGACAACCACATGCCCGGTTTTGCCGACGCCCGCATCCCCACCCTGCGGGAAGTGCTTGCGCTGGTGCGCCCCACGCCGCTGCTGGTGAACATTGAACTCAAGACCGGCGTGCTCTGGTACGAGGGCATCGAGCAGAAGGCCCTGGACCTGGTCCGGGAGATGGGCATGGCGGACCGGGTGATCTGGTCCTCCTTCAACCATTACAGCATCGAGACGGTGCGCCAGCTGGCCCCCGAGGCCGAGACGGCCTACCTGTACAGCGACATCATCTGCGACGTGGAGCGTTACGCCGCCGCCCACGGCGTGCGCGGGCTGCACCCCGGGCTGTGGAATGTGAAGATGGCCGACCTGCTGCAGCGCTACCTGGCCAGCGGCCTGGCCGTGCGGGTGTGGACCGTGGACGCAGCCGCCGACCTGCGCTGGCTGCTGGCCGCGGGGGCCGATGTGATCACCAACGATCCCCCGCTGGCGCTGACGGTGCGCGCCGCGCTGGAAGCCCGCTGACCCCCTTTGCCGAATCAGGCCCCCGCTGCGGCGGGCGGCCTGTTTTTTTGCCCCTGGCGGGGCGGCGCCGCGGGCCGAATTGTAAACAAAAAGCAAACTCTGCCTTTTTCCCCTTGCAACGGGCGGGGCGGCGGCGTATGATAGAGGGCATGTTACTTAACCATGGTTAAATAACTACCGTACGATCTTGCAGCAATGGAAAGGCGGCATTCTCATGGACCAGAGCCAGACCATCAGCGAACTGTTTGAACTTTTGTGGCAGATGCGCAAAACCATGCACAGTGCCATGCAGCAGGTGGAGATCCGCTGCCCCCAGGGGCAGTTTTTCATGCTGGAACGCCTGCACCTGGCCGCCGGGCGCGGCGGCGGGGCCGCCGTGCCGGTCTCAGCCCTGGCGGAACAGACCCGCATGCTGCCCGCTGCGGTCTCCCGTTCGCTGCGGCAGCTGGAGGACGCAGGGCTGGCGGAGCGCATCCCCGACCCGGAGGATCACCGCCGCACGCTGGTGCGGCTGACCCCGGCGGGCGAAGCCACCCGCCGGGCCGCCGAGGAATTGCTGCGGGATTACATCCAGCGCGTCATCCGGCGCATGGGCGAAGCGGAATTCGCCGCCCTGCTGGACAGCTGGCGCCGCTGGGACGCCGTCATGCGCCGGGAACTGCCGGAGCGCAGCGGCGCTTCCCTGCCAACCTGTTGATAAGGAGAGATCAGCCCATGCTCAACATTTTCCGCCATCTATTCCGGCACTGGGCCGCCATCCTGGCGGTGGTGGCCCTGCTGCTGGTGCAGGCCGGCTGCGACCTGGCCCTGCCCGGATACACGTCCGATATCGTGGACGTGGGCATCCAGCAGGGCGGTGTGGACAGCGCCCTGCCCGACACGGTGCGCGCCGGGACGCTGGAAGCGCTGGAGGCGCTGATGCGCCCCGAGGACGCCGCCCTGGCCGAACAGTGGTACGGCGCCCCCGACGAAAACGGCCTGCGCACCCTGGCCCCTGACGCCGAAGCCGCCCGTGCCGAACTGGAACAGGCTTTCACGCTGCCCGATGTGCTGCTGTACCAGGCCGCGGCTGCCCTGGCGGCTGACCGCCAGGGGGTGGAGAGCGCCCTGCCCGAAGCGCAGGACCTGGACGCCGCCGTGGCATTCATGGAGCAGGCTTCCGCCGCGCAGGCAGCCATCACCGCCGAAGGTCCCGCCGCCGGCCTTTCGGGCCAGGCTTCCAGCCAGGCCGTCCAGTTCGTGCGGCTGGAGTACGAGGCCCAGGGCGTGGCCGGGGACGTGCAGATGCGCTACCTGCTCGCCACCGGCGGCGGGATGCTGCTCATCGCGCTGCTGATGGCCGCGGCGGCCATCTCGGTGGGTTTTCTGGCCGCCCGCGTCTCGGCGGCCATCGGCCGGGATCTGCGCCGCCAGGTGTTCGGCAAGGTGATCCATTTTTCCAACACCGAGACCGACCGTTTTTCCACCGCCTCCCTCATCACCCGCACCACCAACGACATCCAGCAGGTGCAGATGACCGCCGTGATGCTGCTGCGCATCGTTATCTACGCGCCCATCCTGGGCATTGGCGGCATCATCCGGGTGTCCCGCACCGACACTTCGCTGTCCTGGATCATCGTGCTGGCGGTGGTGCTGCTGCTGGCGCTGGTGTTCGTACTGATGCAGGTGGCCCTGCCCAAGTTCAAGATCATGCAGAAGCTGGTAGACCGGCTGAACCTGGTCAGCCGCGAGATCCTGACCGGCATCATGCCCATCCGCGCCTTCAGCCGCGAACAGTTTGAGGAACAGCGCTTCGACGCCGCCAACCGCGATCTGATGCGCACCCAGCTGTTCACCAACCGCACCATGACCTTCATGATGCCCGCCATGACCCTGATCATGAACGGCGTGAGCCTGCTCATCATCTGGTTCGGGGGCCACGCCATGGTGGACGGCGGCATGCAGGTGGGCGACCTGATCGCCTTTATCACCTACACCATGCAGATCGTCATGTCCTTCCTGATGCTGACGGCCATCTCCATCATGCTGCCCCGCGCGGGCGTGGCCGCCGACCGCATCGAGGAAGTGCTGCGCACCGAGCCGGTCATTGAGGACCCGGCCCCGGCGCGGCAGGCGGACGGCCTGGTGCGCAAACAGTGGCAGGGCGTGGTGCGGTTCGACCATGTGGACTTCCGCTTCCCCGGCGCCGACACCAACGTGCTGGAGGACATCACCTTCACCGCCGAACCGGGCAAAACCACCGCCATCATCGGCTCCACCGGCTGCGGCAAGTCCACCCTGCTCAACCTGATCCCCCGCTTCTATGACGTGAGCGGCGGTTCCATCACGCTGGACGGCGTGGACCTGCGCGCCATGCCCCAGGAGACGCTGCGCGCCCAGCTGGGTTACGTGCCCCAGAAAGGGGTGCTGTTCTCGGGCACCATCGAGTCCAACCTGAAGTTCGGCGGCGACGCCATCCCCGACGCGGCCATGGAACAGGCCGCCGCCATCGCCCAGGCCGCCGAGTTCATCGCGGCCAAGCCCCAGGGCTACCAGAGCCCCATCGCCCAGGGCGGCACCAACGTGTCCGGCGGGCAGAAACAGCGGCTCTCCATCGCCCGGGCCATCGCCAAAAACCCGCGCGTCTACCTGTTCGACGACAGTTTCTCGGCGCTGGACTACAAGACCGACGCCGCTTTGCGCCGCGCGCTGGCCGAAAAGACCGGCGACGCCACCGTGATCATCGTGGCGCAGCGCATCTCCACGGTGCTCCACGCCGACCAGATTTTGGTGCTGGACGAAGGGCGCATCGTGGGCCGGGGCCGCCACGCCGAACTGCTGGCTTCCTGCCCCGAATACCGGGAGATCGCCAGGAGCCAGCTGAGCGAGCGCGACCTGGCCATGGCCGAAACATCCGCGAAAGGAGGCGACGTCTGATGCCGCCCATCCGAAGAGTACCCGGCGAAAAACCCCGGGATCTTACCGGCACCCTGCGCCGCCTGCTGGGCACGCTGGGCAAATTCCGCGCCGCCTTCTTTGCGGTGCTGGCGTTTGCCGCCCTTTCCACCCTGTTCAACATCGCCGGGCCCCGCATCCTGGCCGAAGCCACCACGGCGCTGGCCAACGGCTGGCTGGCCATGATCACCGGCACCGGCGGCATCGACTTTGCGTTCATCGGCAAGGTGCTGCTGGTGCTGCTGGGGATGTATCTGCTCTCGGCCGCGTTCAGCTTCGTGCAGGGCTGGCTGATGAGCGGTGTGTCCCAGCGGCTGTGCTACGACCTGCGCCGCCAGATCAGCGAGAAGATCAACCGCCTGCCCCTGGCTTACTTTGAGAAACGCACGGTGGGCGAGGTGCTCAGCCGCATCACCAACGACGTGGACACCCTGGGCCAGAGCCTGAACCAGAGCATCACCACCCTCATCACCAGCATCACCACCATGATCGGCGTGCTGATCATGATGCTCTCCATCAGCCCGGTGATGACGCTGATCGCCCTGCTGATTCTGCCGGTGAGCGTGCTGCTGGTCTCGCTGGTGGTAAAGTTCAGCCAGAAATACTTCCGCGCCCAGCAGAAATACCTGGGCGACGTGAACGGCCAGGTGGAGGAGGTCTACTCCGGCCACAACGTGATCCAGGCTTTCAACCGGGAGGACGCCGTGCTGGCGGAGTTCGGCAAAGCCAACGACAAGCTCTACGAATCCGCCTGGAAAAGCCAGTTCCTCTCCGGCCTGATGATGCCGGTGATGAACTTTGTGGGCAACCTGGGCTACGTGGCCGTGGCCGTGGCGGGCAGCATCTTTGCGGTGCGGGGCGTCATCACCATCGGCGAGATCCAGGCCTTCATCCAGTATGTTCGGAACTTCACCCAACCCATCCAGCAGCTGGCGCAGGTCTCCAACATGCTGCAGAGCATGGCGGCCGCCGCCGAGCGGGTGTTCGAGTTCCTGGCCGAGCCCGAGGAGGACCAGAAAGCCGACCCGGCCCGCCGTGCGGATTCCGCCCTCATCGACGGCCATGTGGACTTCGACCATGTGCGGTTCGGCTACACGCCGGAAAAAACGGTCATCCACGATTTCAGCTGCCATGTGGAACCGGGCCAGAAGGTGGCCATCGTGGGCCCCACCGGCGCGGGCAAGACCACCATGGTCAAGCTGCTGATGCGCTTCTACGATGTGGACAGCGGCGCCATCACCCTGAGCGGCCGCAACGTCAGGGACTTTGACCGCAGCGACCTGCGGGAAGGCTTCGGCATGGTGCTGCAGGACACCTGGCTGTTCCAGGGCACCATCATGGAGAACATCCGCTACGGCCGCCTGGACGCCACCGACGAGGAGGTGATCGCCGCGGCCAGGGCCGCCAACGTGGACCACTTCATCCGCACGCTGCCCGGCGGCTACCAGATGGAACTGAACGAGGACGCCTCCAACGTCAGCCAGGGCCAGAAGCAGCTGCTGACCATTGCCCGGGCCATCCTGGCGGACAACAAGATCCTGATTCTGGACGAGGCCACCAGTTCGGTGGACACCCGCACCGAGCAGCGCATCCAGACCGCCATGGACAACCTGATGCGCGGCCGCACCAGCTTTGTCATCGCCCACCGGCTCTCGACGATCCGGGACGCCGACCTGATCCTGGTCATGCGCGACGGCGACATCGTGGAGCAGGGCCGGCACGAGGAACTGCTGGCGAAGGGCGGCTTCTACGCCGAACTGTACAACAGCCAGTTTGAAGATGTGACGGCCTGATAGGCAAGCCTGCCGCCGGGGCGCGTTCTGCGCCCCGGCGGCAGGCTTTATCGGTTCTGTTTGCGGGCCGCGGCAAAAGCCAGCAGCAGGCCGGCCGGAAGCGCTGCCAGGCAGGCGGCGGCGCCCAGCAGGGTGCGGGCCAGCAGGCCGTCCCGGGCGGTGCCTGGCAGGTGGAGAAAGGTGTTCAGCGTTTCGGCCAGCGTCTCACCCAGACCGCGCCAGAATGCGGCGTCCGCCCAGCGGCCGGGGATCAGCCAGCGGGGCAGCGCCCCCAGCAGGGCGGGCAGGGCCAGCGCCAGCGCCAGGGCCAGGGCGAACCCGGCCAGCGCGCGTCCGCCGCGCTGCAGGGGCAGGTTTTGCCAGAGCCGCACGGCCAGCAGCAGGGCATGAACTGCGCAGCCCGCTGGCGGTGCTCAAGGCCGGGCTGCAGGCGG
>DHCMC07803__coassemble_1556_pt1 | contig 11483 bp, 10 predicted proteins | sample DHCMC07803__metabat2_low_PE_051 | metagenome-assembled genome bin DHCMC07803 | reverse complement strand
CCCGCTCCACCACCTTGGTGTCGCCGGTGACGATCTGCACCCCGGCCTGCCGGGCCGTGCGCGCCGCCGAAGCCGCGATGGCCTTTACATCGTCCAGGGGGAAGCCTTCCTCTAAAATCAGCGAAAAACTCAGGTATTTCGGCACGCCGCCCGCCATGCACACGTCATTCACGGTGCCGCAGACGGCCAGTTTGCCGATGTCCCCGCCCGGGAACCGCCAGGGGCTGACCACGAAACTGTCGGTGGAAAACACCGGCGGGCCGCCCAGGTCCGGCAGCACCGCGCCGTCCCCCAGCGGGGCCAGGGCCGTGTTGGCAAAGGCGGGCAGCAGCACCTCCTCAATGAGCTGGGCGGTCTTGCGCCCGCCGCTGCCGTAGTCCAGTGTGATGATCTCCCCCATGGGGACCGCCTCCTTTTGCAGCAGGTTTGTCTGAAAACGCGGTGCCTCAGCCGCCGTGCGCGGCGGCCGCTTCCGTGGGGGCCCCGTACTGGTAGGCGGCCGCGCAGGCCCCCTCGGCGCTGACCATGCAGGGCCCTACCGGGTCGGCGGGGGTGCACGCCCTGCCGAACAGCGGGCAGGCCCGGGGGGCGCAGGCGCCGCGCAGCACCGCGCCGCAGCGGCAGCCGGGGACCTCGGCCCCCGGCCCCGGTGCAAAACCGAACTTGCGGGCGGCATCCCAGGGGGCGAACTCCGGCCGCAGGGCGTAACCGCTGGCCGGGATCTCCCCCAGGCCCCGCCACACGCTGGCGGCGGGCAGGAACACCCGGTCCACCGCCGCCCGGGCCGCCGGGTTGCCTTGGGGCCGCACCAGGCGGGTGTACTCGTTTTCCAGCCCCGGACGGCGCGCTGCGTGCATCCGGGCCAGCCGCCAGACGGAATACAGGATGTCCCCGGCCTCAAAGCCGCTGACCACGGCGGGCAGGCCGTATTCCTCCGGCAGAAAACGGAACGCCTCGGCCCCGGTCACGGCGGCTACATGCCCCGGGCAGAGCAAGCCGTCCACCGCCAGGTCCGGCGCGGCCAGCAGGGCGCGCAGGGCGGGCTCGGTGCGCTTGAGCAGGCACAGCACCGAGAAGTTCGCCAGCCCCCGTGCGGCGGCTTCCAGCAGGCAGGCGGCGGTGCCGGGGGCGGTGGTCTCGAACCCTACGCCGAGAAAGACATAGTCCCGCCCCGGGTCCTGCGCGGCGGCTTCCACCGCTTCCAGCGAGGAATAGACCGTCAGCACCGCCGCCCCCAGGGCCTTGCGGCGCAGCAGGGTATCCCCGCGCACGCTGCCGGGTACCCGCAGCAGGTCGCCGTAGCTGGCAATGACCAGGCCGGGGCGTTCGCTCAGCGCCAGCACCCCGTCGATGGCCCCGGCGGGGGTCACGCACACCGGGCACCCCGGGCCGGAAAGCAGCTGCACCCCCGGGGCCAGCAGTTCCCGCAGCCCCGCCCGGGCGATGGCCATGGTGTGGGTGCCGCAGATCTCCATCAGGCGCAGGGGGCGTCCCGGGCCGGTCAGGCCGCGGATGGCCTCCGCCAGCGCCGCCGCGTTGCGGGGGCGGCGGAATTCCCGCTCACTCCAGGGCATCGAGGGCCTCCTGGATGCAGGCCAGGTTTTCGCGGGCCTGCTGTTCGCTCAACTGTTCGATGGCGAACCCGGCGTGGACCATCACATAATCCCCGGGCCGGATACCGGGCAGGAAATCCACCCGCAGCTTCTGGGTCAGCCCGGCGGCTTCCCCCACGGCCTGGTTGCCCTCCACCGATACGATCTTCAACGGTACTGCCAAACACATGGTCTTGCCTCCCGGCCGCCCGCGGCGGCCACTCTGCCGAAACGATCGGAAAAATTCAAACTCTGTCCCCATTTGGGAGCATGGCCGCAATGGCCAGCTGGCCCAGGGCCAGCCCCTCGTCGGAGGGGGACACGCGGCGGTGGGTATAGACGGCGAACCCGTCGGCCTCCAGCAGCCGGGTCACGCCGTGCAGCAGGTATTGGTTCAGAAACACCCCGCCGGACAGCACCACCGGCAGGCGTTCCGGGTTCAGCACCCGGCACTGGTCCCGCGCCATGCGGCACAGCGCGTCCAGGAACCCCCGGGCCAGGGCGGCGGCGGGGCGGCCGGCGGCCCGGTCGGCGCAGAGGGCCGCCACCAGGGGCCGGTGGTCGAACCGCCGCAGCCCGTCCGCCTGCTGCCAGGCCAGGGGGTAGTCCCGGCCGGGGATCTGCGGGTCGGCCAGGGCTTCCAGCAGGGCGGGGGCCTGGCCGTCGTAGCCCGCGTCGATGCGGCCGGTGAGCAGGGCGTACACGCCGTCGAACAGCCGCCCCACGCTGCTGGCCCGGGGGCAGTGCACGCCCTTTTGCAGCATGGCTTCCAGGGCGGGGGCGTGGGGCAGGCCGGGCAGCAGCGCGGCGCAGGCTTCGGCCCCCAGCCCGGCGTCCAGGGCCAGCGCCAGCCCGATGCGGCCGATCTGGCGCACCGCCGCGTCGCCCCCGGCCAGCGGGATGGGCCGGATGGACCCCACCCGCGCAAACCCGCCGTAGCCGCCGCGCAGAAACTCGCCGCCCCAGATGGAACCGTCCGTCCCCAGGCCGGTGCCGTCCCACACGATGCCGAAGGCGGGGCCTTCCAGCCGGTTGTCCGCCATGCAGGCGGCCATGTGGGCCCAGTGGTGCTGCACCTGCAGCAGCGGCAGCCCGCTGCGGGCTGCCAGGGCCTGCGCCTCCCGGGTGGAGGCATAGTCGGGGTGCAGGTCGCAGGCCAGCGCCCGCGGCGCAAGGCCGAACAGGCGGGTCTGCGCGTCCAGCGCGGCGCGGTAATGGTCCAGCGTCTCGGCGTTTTTCAGGTCGCCGATGTGCTGGCTCAAAAAGACGTGGCGGCCCCGGCCCGCGGCGAACCCGGCTTTCTGCTCGGCCCCGAAGGCCAGCACGCCGTCGGCCCGTGCGTCGGGCATGGTCAGCGGCTGGGGGGCGTAGCCCCGGCTGCGGCGGAAAAAGTAGGGCGCGCCCCGCCACACCGCCGCCAGCGAGTCGTCGCAGCGGTTGACGATGGGGCGGTCGTGGAGCAGCCAGCCGTCGGCCACGCCCTGCAGGGCCTCCAGCGCGCCGGCGTTATCGGTCAGCACCGGGCAGCCGGGGCGGTTGGCGCTGGTGAGCACCAGCGCCGCCGGACCGCCGAAGGTCCCGTCCGCCAGCAGCACGTGCAGCGGCGTGTAGGGCAGCAGGATGCCGAGGCGGCGGTTTTCGCTGAGCCAGACGGGGTCCCCGGGGCCGCCGGGGGCCCGCTTTTCCAGCAGCACGATGGGGCGGCGGGGGCTTTGCAGCAGCGCGGCCTCCTCCGGCGAGAGGCGGCACAGCCTCCGGGCGGTGTCCAGGTCGCGGCAGAGCACCGCCAGCGGTTTTTCCTCGCGGTGCTTGCGGCGGCGCAGGCGGGCCACGGCGGCGGGGTCCAGGGCGTCGCAGGCCAGGTGGATGCCGCCGGTCCCCTTGACGGCCACGATCTGCCCCGCGGCCAGCGCCCGCTGGGCCAGCGCGACGGGGTCGCCGGGGCGTTCCCGGCCCGCCGCGTCCAGAAAAAAGGCCCGCGGCCCGCAGGCGGGGCAGCAGTTGGGCTGGGCGTGGTAGCGGCGGCTGCGGATGTCGGCGTATTCGGCGGCGCAGGCGGGGCACAGGGGGAACCCGGCCATCGAGGTGTTGGCCCGGTCGTAGGGCAGCGCCCGCAGGATCGAGAACCGCGGCCCGCAGTCGGTGCAGTTGAGGAAGGGGTAGCGGTAGCGCCGGTCGGCGGGGTCGGCCAGTTCCTCCAGGCAGGCGGGGCAGGGGGCCAGGTCGGGGGCGGCCAGGGTGGCCGCGGCCCCGGCGGTGCTGGGCAGGATGGCAAACCCGCCGTACCCGCCGCGGCCCGCCAGCGGCCGCACCGTGACTTCCTCCACCACGGCCAGCGGGGGCGGCGCGGTGCGCACCGTTTGCACAAAGCGCCCGATGGCGTCCCCGTCCCCCTCCAGTTCCAGTTCCACCCCGGCGGGGGTGTTGCGGGCCCAGCCCGTCAGGCGGTGCTTTTCGGCCAGACGGTGCAGGAAGGGGCGGAACCCCACCCCCTGCACGATGCCGGAAATTTCGGCCCGCACGCGCCGGGGCGCGCCCGGCCCGTTCATGCCAGGGCGGCCCGGATGCGTCCGGCCAGGTGGGCGGCCAGTTCGTCCAGCCCTTCGCCGGTGCGCACCGAGGTGCGGAACAGCGGGGCCCCGGGGTTCACGCCCCGGTAGTCGGCGGCCGCCCGCTGCAGGTCAAAGTCGAAACAGGGCAGCGTGTCGCACTTGGTCAGGGCAAGGCAGTCGGTGTCGGTGAACATCAGGGGGTACTTGGCGACCTTGTCGTCCCCCTCGGGGATGCTCAGCACCGTCAGGCGGAAATTCTCCCCGATGTCGAACTCCGCCGGGCAGACCAGGTTGCCGATGTTCTCCACGAACAGCACGTCCAGCTTGTCCAGTTCGAACTGGGGCAGGATGCGCTGGATGCTCATGGCCTCGATATGGCACGCGCCGTCGGTGTTCAGCTGCACGGCCGGGATGTGCAGCGCCGCGATCTTCTCGGCGTCGATCTGGCCGGTGATGTCCCCCTCGATGACGCCGATGGCAAACTCCTCCCGCAGGCGGGCGATCAGGGCGGTCAGCAGGCTGGTCTTGCCCGCGCCGGGGCTGCCCATCACGTTGACCAGGCAGACCCGGTGCTGCCGCAGCGCGGCGCGCACTTCGGCGCTCACGTCGTCGTTCCATTCCATGACCTGATGCAAAACTTGGATCTCCATTTATACATCTACCTCCAGGCTGTCCACCAGAAATTCCCGGCCCGAAAGCCGGTGCAGGTCCACACTGCCGCAGGCGGGGCAGGCAATGTGCCGCCGGTCGATCTCGCTGACCGTGCCGCAGGCGCGGCATTCCACCCGCAGGGGCACGGTCACGGCCTCGATCTTCGCCCCCTCCGCAGCGGTGCCTTTGGCCAGCACGTCCAGGTACATCTGCACACACTCGGGCACCACGCCGGAGAACGCCCCCAGCCTGAGCCGGATGGCCCGGATGCGGGTGGCGTGCTGTTCGGCGGCCGCCTTGAGCGAGATCTCCAGGATGCTCTGCGTGATGGAAAGTTCGTGCATGGTCCCCACCCCCTCGGCCTGCAAAAGCGGCGGTCCTGTTGATGAAAAACCGCCGGAAGCGTGAAAATACGGCCGGCCGCCGCCTGCGGCGGCGACACGCTGTATTATAGCACACCTGCGGCAAAAATTCCATAGCGCGGCCCCGGCGGCCGCCTTTGTGCGGTGTGCACAAAAGCGGGGCCTTGCCGCCGTCACCCTGCACAAAGCTGCCGCCGCCCCGTTGACAGGTTTGCGTACTATGCGTATAATACACTTGACCCCCACAGAAAGGCAGGCGATCCCTATGGTCAGTTTTCGCGGGCTGCGGTTCCATGACCGCGCCCCGGTGTACCAGCAGATCGCCGAATCCCTCAAACGGCAGATCCTGCTGGGCGCCGTGCAGGACGGCGACCCCATGCCCAGCCGCCGGGAACTGGCCGCCCAGACCGGCGTGAACCCCAACACGGCCCAGAAAGCCTACCGCCTGATGATGGAGGAAGGCTACGTGTACACCGACGGCAACAGCGGCAGCGTGGTGCGGCTGACCCCCGAACTGCGGGAAGCCATCGACGAGGAATTGACCCGCGGCCTGGCGGAGCGGTTCGTGGCGGAGGCCAAGGCCAACCACATGAGCTACAAAAAGGTCATCGGGCTGGTGAGCGAGCTTTGGGGCGATGAGGGCTGAGGCCGCCGCGCCGGGGTCCGGCAGCCCTTGCTGTATGATTGCTGTAATACAACGACCAAAAGAAACGGAGTGTATGCCATGAGATCCATCTTGTCGCTGGCGGCGTGGAACTGGCGGATGGCCCGCCGCCCCTACGCCATCCTCTGCGCGGTGTTCGCCGTGCAGCAGCTGGCCGTGCTGCTGTATCAGGCCCAGACCCCCGACCTGCTGGGGGCCGGACTGGCGGCCTCTTACAGTGAGGGGTTGCAGATCTACGCCTTCGGCATCACCTTCCTGCTGGCGGGGCTGCTGGCGGGGCCTGCCGTCAACGACCAGAAGCGGGCCAGGTGCAGCTACACCTGGCTGACGCTGCCCCTGCCGCCCGCCGCCCGGCTGGCGGCCCAGGCGCTCACCGCCGCCGTGCTGCTGCTGGGGGTGGTGGCGCTGCAGCTGGTGCTCTACGCCCTGTACTTTTTCCCGGTGCAGGTCATGCAGAACGCCGCCGCCACACAGCGCATCGGCCAGGAAGCAGCCAGTATGCGGTTCTATGAGGAAGTCATCCTGAACCGGGGCCTCTACTGGCTGATCCCCCGCCGCCCGCTCCAGGCCGTTCTGCTGGCGCTCACCCTGGCGGCCGCCGCCCTGCTGCTCACCGCCGTGCGGCTGCACAGGGGCTGGCGGCGGGGCGCGGCGCTTCTCATCGGCGTGGTGTGCGCCATAGAGTGCGCCCGGCTGCTGTGGTCGGAGATGGACTATGTCCGCTGGGACTATCTGCCCCCGCGGACCGCCGGGGACACCGTCGTCCTGGCGGGCCTGCTGGCGTTCAGCGTCTGGTGGGCGCTGCGGGCCATCCGCCGGGCCGAACCCGCCTGAAGAAAGGAGGTACGACCATGAAACGCACCCAACGCCCGCTGGCCGGGCTGGCCCTGCTGGGGGCCGCCTCCGTCGCCGTGGTGGCGGCGGCCACCGTCTGGCTGTACACCGGCTGGACCACCATCGGCCTGACCCTCACCGACCGCATCGGCAGCGGGGCGCAGGAATTGCAGGGGTTTACGCTGGAAGGCGCGCTGGAATGGCACGACAACTCTGACAGCCTGTACTTCCGCCTGCAGGACGGCGCCCTGCACACGGAGTTCTGGATGGACAAGCGCCCGCCGGAAGCGCCCGGCCTCTCCTACTGGCCCGCCATGGTGGTCCCGGCGGCGGAGCACGCCCCGGCGGACGGCAAAGCCTTCGTCTCGGAGCAGCTGTACGGCGGCCTTCAGATCCTGCGCACCTACGCCCCGGCGCTGCAGCGCACCTATACCTACACCCTGCCCGACGAGACCGTGCTGCGGCTGGCGGGGGAGACCGTCACCATGCAGGAGGAAGTGCCCGTCACCGCCATGACCGGGGACTTGGGGGAGACAGATTCCAGCTACGACTATACCTGGCAGGGGGAGACCCAGAACGGCTACGACGCCCAGTATGACCGCTGGCAGCCCTCCCCGGCGGCGGAGAACGCCGTCCGGCTGGGGGACGGCGGCTATGCGCTCTGCTGGCGGCAGGAGTTTCTGGGCCGCGCACCGGGGCTCTACCGGGCCCATGGCCTGACCCGTGAGGAGATCGCCGCCCTGCCGCGGGACGGCACGGTGCACGGTAAGGAGGTGCTCTGCGCCTCCACCGAGTTCGGCGCCCTGACGCCCTTCTACTGCCCGGCGGACGCCAAAACCGCCCTGGCCGGGGCCGCCATGGAGGGCGGCTTCACCCTGCTGCTGTATCTGGACGGGGAGGACACCCTCTGGGCCGACCTGGTCACCGCCGCCGGACAGCGGGCCGATCACCGGGAACTGGGCGCGCTGCCTGCGGCGGACCTGTACGACGCCACCCTGATGCCCCGCACCGCCACCCGGGAGGCCGTGGTCTCGGTCCTCTGCAACCAGGCGGTGGAAGGGGGCGGCTATGTCGGCAACGGCGGCGTACTGGCCGCCCTGCGGGTGGAAAACGGCCGGTTCACCGTGGCCCGGACGCTGGAAAACGACGGGGCCGGCGCCGAGGCCGCCGTGCTGAACGAGGCCGGGGACGCGGTGCTGACGGCGGACGTTCTGAGCAACACCTACCAGTATTGGGGGGACAGCATGGGCCAGACGCTGGGCACCAGCCTGTCGGACCATGTCCGGCTGAAAGTCTACGACCTGACCAACGGCAACATGACCTACCAGGGCATGCTGCACACCGGGGATGATGCCGCTTGGCTGCCGGAGGAACAGCCCCGGCCCTCCACCATTTTCATTTTTTCCATAGAGACACAGGAGGCCGCCCCATGATCGAAGTCAAACACCTGCAAAAGACCTGGCGGCGGCACGGGAAAGCCGTGGGCCTGCTGGATGCCAGCTTCACCATCCCCGACGGGCAGGTGGTGGGCGTCCTGGGCGAGAACGGCGCGGGCAAGACCACCCTGCTGCGGGCCATGGCAGGGCTGCTGCCCGCCAGGGGGGAAGCCCTGTTCGACGGCAAACCGGCCCGGGCGCAGTACCGGCGCATCAGCTACATCACCGGCGAGGGCAGCTACTACCCCGGCCTGACGGTGGCCGAGTACGGCGCGATGCTGGCCGACCTGAACCCCGCGTTCGACCCGGCGCGCTATAAGGCGTTCCTGCAGTTTTTCGCGCTGGACGGCTCCGGCGTCATCGGGCGGCTGTCCACCGGGCAGCGGGCGCGGGTGGAACTGGCCGCGGGTTTTGCCAGACGGGCCGCCTACTACCTGATGGACGAGCCGTTCCTGGGCAAAGACCCCTTCACCCGGCGGGACTGCATCAAGCTGATGAGCGGCGCGCTCCATGAGGGGCAGACCATCCTGCTGTGCACGCACTACCTCGACGATGTGGAACCGTTCCTGGACCGTGCGCTGATCCTGCACGCCGGGCGCATCGCCGGGGACCTGCTGCTGGACGACCTGCACGCGGGCGGCGAAACGCTGCTGGAGCGCATGGCCGCCCTCTGCGGCTGGGACCCCCGGCACTATCTGGAATTTGACGCCGGCCGGGACGGCGAATAATAGCAGCGAGCAGGCCGCCCGTACGGGCGGCCTGCTCTGTACGCCTTCCCTGTGAAAAAATAAACAAAAGCGGGCGCATACCCTTGTTATTTTGAAAAAAGGGGTCTATAATAGGGCTGGGTTTGTCAAAATACACGTTTTTTCTCCCAAAAGGAGGGAACTTTATGGAAATCATTCCCGCCCTGATCGGCTGGCCCGCGCTGGCCGCCGTGGTGATCCCGCTGCTCAAAAACCGCCGGGCGCGGGGCGCGGCGGTCTACGCGGCGGCCGCCGGGATGATGGCGCTGGCCCTGGCCCTGCTGGGCGCCTGGATGGCCGACGGCAAACAGACCGTCGTGCTGGCGCCCGAGAGCGTGTACACCGAATACATCGACCTGGCCATGCTGGCGGGCGAGTTCCTGCTCATGGGGCTGATCGTCGCGCTGTCCATCCGGCACCGCAAATACCCGGTGATCCTGCTTTCGGCAGGGCAGACGCTGCTGGTGGCCTGGTCCGAGATCTTCCACCCTGTGCAGAAGTCCACCCACCTGCGGGTGGACGGGCTGGCCATGCTGCTGTGCATCATTGCGGCGTTCGTGGGCGGGTCCATCTGCATCTACGCGGTGGGCTACATGAAAGCCTACCACGAACATCATAAGGAATATAAGGACCGCAGCGGGTTCTTCTTCTCGATGCTGTTTCTGTTTTTGGCCGCCATGTTCGGGCTGGTCCTGTCGGAAAACCTCGTCTGGATGTACTTCTTCTGGGAGGTCACCAGCGTGGTGTCCTTCCTGCTCATCGGCTATACCCGCACCGAGGAGGCCGTCAACAACAGTTTCCGCGCCCTGTGGATGAACCTGCTGGGCGGCTTCGGCTTTGCCGCCGCCATCGTCTATATGGCGTGGAACTACGGCGTGGTGCAGCTGGCCGAGGTCATCGCCATCGCCCCGGCCATCCCGGTGGCGCTGCTGGCCTTTGCGGCGCTGACCAAGTCCGCCCAGCTGCCTTTCTCCTCCTGGCTGCTGGGGGCCATGGTGGCCCCCACGCCCTCCAGCGCGCTGCTGCACAGCGCCACCATGGTCAAGGCGGGGGTCTACCTGCTCATCCGGCTGGCCCCGGCGCTGGCGGGTTCCACGGCGGGGGCGATGGTCTCCTTCCTCGGCGGGTTCACCTTCCTGGCCGCCAGCATGATGGCCATTGCCCAGAACGACGGCAAAAAAGTGCTGGCTTTTTCCACCGTATCCAACCTGGGGCTGATCGTGGCCTGCGCCGGCATCGGCGAGGAGGAGACGGTCTGGGCCGCCGTGCTGCTGATGATCTTCCACTCGGTAGCAAAATCCATGCTGTTCCAGGCGGTGGGTTCCATTGAGAACGCCCTCGGCACCCGCGACATCGAGGCCATGCACGGCCTGCTGCTGCGGCTGCCCAGGCTGACCTACGTGATGGGCATCGGCATCGCGGGCATGTACCTGGCGCCTTTCGGCATGCTGATCTCCAAGTGGGTGGCCCTCAGGTCTTTCGTCGATTCCAACAACTACCTGCTGGTCATCTTCCTGGCCTACGGCAGCGGCACCACCATGTTCTACTGGACCAAGTGGCTCAGCAAGCTGGTCTCGCTGCATCACACGCGGGAGCCCGTCACCGACCGCACCCACCGGGACCAGTACCTTTCCATGTTCGTGCACGCGGCGGCCACCCTGGGGCTCTGCCTGCTGTTCCCGCTGGTCTCGGACCGGGTGGTGGACCCCATCGTGCGCACGCTGCTGGGTTCCGCCCATGCGGTGCTCTCCATGAATGTGCTGACCACCATGGTCATCATGGTGGTGTCGGTGCTGTTCGTGCCCACGCTGATGTTCGTGCTCACCCGTTCCACCCACCGGGACTATGTGCCCATTTACATGGGCGGCGCCAACGAGGGGGACAATACCTATTTTGTCAACAGCTACGGCGAGCCGGAACACCTGTACCTGAGCAACTGGTACATGCGGTTTGAATTCGGCATGCGGCGGCTCATGCGCCCGGCGGTGATCGTATCCGCCGGGGTGCTGGCCGTCCTGCTGTGCGTGGTCATAGGGGGTGCGGTATGATGCAGGCTGTCAGTGTTGTGCTGTATCTGGCGCTGGCGCCGCTGGCCGGCGCGCTGCTGGACGGGGTGGACCGCAAACTTTCGGCCCGGATGCAGGGCCGCAAGGGCCCGCCGCTGCTCCAGCCCTTCTATGACCTGGGCAAGCTGTTCTCCAAACAGATGCTGGCGGTCAACAGCGTGCAGATGTTCCTGCTGCTCAGCTACCTGATCTTCCTGGCGGTGGCGGGGTCGCTGCTGTTCGCGGGCGAGGACCTGCTCATGTGCATGTTCATGCTCTCGACGGCGGATATGTTCCTGGTCATGGCGGCCTCCAGCGATTCCTCGCCCTTCTCTACCTTAGGCGCGGGGCGCGAGATGATCCAGATCATGGCCTACGAGCCCATGACGCTGCTGCTGGCCGTGGGCTTCTACCTGGCCACCGGCTCTTTCCAGGTGGGGGACATCGTCCGCCAGTCCACCAGCGCGGTGGCCGTTATGCCGGGTTTTCTGCTGGGGCTGCTGTTCATCATGGCCGTCAAGCTGCGCAAGTCGCCGTTTGACCTGTCCACCAGCCACCACGCCCACCAGGAGATCGTCAAGGGCCTGACCACCGAGATGGC
>DHCMC07803__coassemble_1365_pt1 | contig 13376 bp, 8 predicted proteins | sample DHCMC07803__metabat2_low_PE_051 | metagenome-assembled genome bin DHCMC07803 | reverse complement strand
GGCCATCGCGCTGCACAACATCCCCGAGGGCATCGCCGTTTCGGTACCCATCTACCAGGCCACCGGCTCGCGCGGGCGGGCCTTCGTCTACTCCTTCCTCTCCGGCCTGGCCGAGCCGCTGGGGGCGCTGGCGGGGTGGCTGGTGCTGCGGCCCTTCATGAACGGCGCCCTTTTCGGCGTGCTCTTTGCCGGGGTGGCGGGCATCATGGTGTTCATCTCCTTCGACGAATTGCTGCCCGCAGCCCGGGAGTACGGCGAACACCACCTCTCCCTCTACGGCCTGATCGCCGGCATGGCGCTGATGGCGGTCAGCCTGCTGCTCTTCCTGTGACGGCATCTTGCACAAAAAAATAAGCCCGCGGCCGCTTTTCCTGTTGGAATTTGCCGCGCGCCATGCTATACTGAACAGGAGAAGGCAGGTGCGACCTGCCGTGTCAGAAAGGAACGGTGTTCAAAGATGGCAAACAACTTTACTTTTTATTCCCCGACCGAGATCGTGTTCGGGCGCGGCACCCAGGGCAGCACGGCGGACTATATCAAAAAGTACCACGGCAGCCGGGTGCTGGTGGTCTACGGCAGTGAGCGCGTGGTCAAGAGCGGCCTGATGGACAGCATCGTGGCGCCCATGCGGGCGGCGGGGCTGGAATGCTGGCTGCTGGGCGGCGTGGTGCCCAACCCCCATCTGGGCAAGGTCTACGAGGGCATCGAGATCGGCAAGCGGGAGGGCGTGGACTTCCTGCTGGCGGTGGGCGGCGGCTCGGTCATCGATACGGTCAAGGCCATCGCCTACGGCCTGGCGGAGCCTGAGGAGGACGTCTGGACGCTGTTTGAACATACCCGCACGGCCAAAGCCTGCCTGCCGGTGGCTTCGGTGCTGACCATTGCCGCCGCAGGCAGCGAGTCCAGCAACAGCTGCGTCATCACCAACGAAAAGACCGGCGAGAAGCGCGCCTATGACGACGACGTGGCCCGGCCCAAGTTCGCGGTCATGAACCCCGAACTGACGCTGACCCTGCCCGACTACCAGACCGAGAGCGGCTGCACCGACATCATGATGCACACGATGGAGCGCTACTTCACGGCCACCGCCGACATGGAACTGACCGACGCCATCGCCGAGGCGCTGCTGCGCACCGTGATGGAGAACGCAAAGATCCTGCACACCCGCCCCGACGACTACAAGGCCCGGGCCCAGGTCATGTGGGCGGGGTCCCTGGCCCACAACGGCCTGACCGGCTGCGGCAACGGCGACGCGGACTTTGCCACCCACATGCTGGAGCATGAGCTGGGCGGCATGTTCGACGTCACCCACGGCGCGGGGCTGGCGGCCCTGTGGCCCAGCTGGGCGCGGTACGTCTGCGCCAGCGTGCCGGGGCGTTTTGCGCGCTACGCCGTGCAGGTGATGGGCGTGGCCCCCGAAGGCACCGAGGCCGAACTGGCCGAGAAGGGCATCCGCGCCATGGAGGATTTCTACCGCAGCATCGGTATGCCCACCAATTTGCGGGAACTGGGCCTTGCCCCCACCGAGGAGCAGCTGCGCGCGCTGGCCCGCGGCTGTGCGGCGGCCTGCGGCGGCAGCCGCGGCGCGGCCAAGGTGCTGTACGAGGAGGATATGTACAACATCTACAAGATGGCGCTGTAAGCCTTTTGGGCCCGTAACCGGCAGGATAGAAACACGAACGGCGGGGGAGCGCGCGACGCCCTCCCCCGCCGTGTTTGCAAGACAGTTGACGGACGGCGGGAATTGTGGTATCACTCCTTTTGTACGAACCACACCCAGCCCGAACGCGGAGGAATCCCCCATGCCCATCCTACTTGACCGCCACCTGCAGGAACAGATCCCCCAGGAACCCGGGGAACTGCCCGTCGCCTTTTACCGCGACGAGCTGTCCGCCCTGCCCGGCTGGGCGGGGCCGGTGCATTGGCACCCCTTCCTGGAGCTGGCCGCCGCCCGGCAGGGCGTGCTGGACTGCCAGGTGGGGCAGGCCCATATCACGCTGGAGCCGGGGGACAGCATCCTCATCAACCAGAACCGGCTCCACAGCTTCCGGCAGTTGTCCGGCAGTGCGCCGGACCCGCTGCCCATTCTGGTATTTTCCGGCGCCGCCATCGCCCCCGAGGACAGCGCCGCCTACCAGCGATACGTCCAGCCGGTGCTGGGGTGCAGCAGCCTGCCCTTTGTGGTGTTCCGCCGCGGCGATGCCCGGTGGACGGGCCTGGGCCGCAGGCTCCGCGCCGCCTGCCGCGCCATGGCCGAACAGCCCCCTTACTATGAGCTGGAAGTGCAGCGCAGCCTCAGCGCCCTCTGGCAGATCCTGCTGGAACACTGGGACGGCCTGCCCCGCGCCGAGGCCTCCCCGGTGCAGCTGAACGCCCAGATCCGCCTGCAGAAGATGCTGGCCTACCTGTACAGCCACTACGACCAGGACATCACCCTGGCGGACATCGCCGGTGCTGCCCATATCAGCCGCAGCGAGGCCGGGCGGTGCTTCCGGGCCTACCTGGGCTGCTCCCCGGTGGAGGCCCTGATCCGCTACCGGCTGCAGGCGGCCCGGCGCCTGCTGGGGCAGACCACCCTGACCCTGCAGCAGATCAGTGACGCCTGTGGCTTCCACTCGGCCAATTATTTCAGCCGCCAGTTCCGCAAGCGGTACGGCCATTCCCCCAGGGAAGACCGCGACCTGGGTTAATAGTGCTTGTTTTTGGCGGTATTGTGCCTTTTCGCTGGTTGCTTTTGGTTTTATAATACCCTTGCGTTTACAAACGAAAGGGGAAATTTTGATGCAAGGAAAGCAAAACGGCCCGCGTCGGCCGGCAGGCGAGGCAGCCGGTAAGGCACAGACGCCGAACTACAAAAAGACGCTGACGGCCTGTTACCTGGGATTCGTCACCCAGGCCATCGCCGCCAACTTTGCGCCGCTGCTGTTTCTGACGTTTCAGCGCGACTACGGCATCCCTCTGGGGCAGATCGCCCTGATCCCGGTGGTGTTCTACCTGGTCCAGCTGCTCATCGACCTGGGGGCCGCCCGCTTTGCGGACCGCATCGGCTACCGGGCCTGCGTGGTGGCCTCCCAGGGGGTCTCGGCGGCGGGGCTGGTGCTGCTGGCCGTTCTGCCGGAGGTCCTGCCCGTGCCCTTTTGGGGCATCCTGCTGGCGGTGGTGCTCTACGCCGTGGGCAGCGGCCTGGTGGAGGTGCTGGTGAGCCCCATCGTGGAGGCCTGCCCCTTTGCGGACAAGGCGGGCCGGATGAGCCTGCTCCATTCCTTTTACTGCTGGGGCGCGGTGGGGGTCATCCTGGGCTCCACGCTGTTCTTCGCGGTGTTCGGCGTCGGGCGCTGGCGGGTGCTGGCGCTGCTGTGGGCGCTGGTACCGCTGGTCAACGTCTTCCGGTTCCTCACCTGCCCCATCGGGCGCTTAGTGGCGGAGGGGGAGGGCCTGTCCCCGGGGCGGCTGCTCCGGCAGCCGCTGCTGTGGGCCATGGTGCTGCTGATGGTCTGCTCCGGCGCCTCCGAGGCGACGATGGCCCAGTGGGCCTCCGCCTTCACTGAGTCGGCACTGGGGGTCTCCAAGACGGTGGGGGATCTGGCCGGGCCCTGCCTGTTCGCCGCCTTCATGGGGGGCTCCCGCATGCTGTATGGCAGGCTGAGCGGCAGGCTGGACCTGGCCCGGACCATGCTGGGCGGCGGCCTGCTGTGCGTGGCCTGCTACCTGCTGGCGGCCCTCTCGCCCCTGCCGGTGCTGGGGCTGGCCGGGTGCGCGGTGTGTGGCTTCGGCGTGGGCATCATGTGGCCGGGCAGCATCAGCCTGGCCTCCCGGCAATGCCCGAACGGCGGCACCGCCATGTTCGCCCTCCTGGCGCTGGCCGGGGACCTGGGCAGCACCGTAAGCCCGGCCCTGGTGGGCTGGCTTTCAGGGGTGGCGGGGGGCAGCCTGAAGACCGGCCTGCTGGCCGCCACGGTGTTCCCGCTGCTGCTGGCGTCCCGGTTGTTCGCCCTGTGCCGCCGCAGGCGCTCCGCCTGACCGCCCGTCAGTCCTCATGGCGGGGCAGGGCCGCCGCGCCCAGGCAGGCAAGGCCCAACCCCAGCATCAGCAGGCCGGTATTGGCGTCCAGCGCGTTCAGCGCCGTCAGGACGGCCACGGCCACGCCCATGGCAAGGCCCACGCCTTTCAAAATGGTATCCAGCAGGCCGGCCCACGGTCTTTCCGGGGCCGCCTGCTCTTTTTTGACCTGCATCAGTTCGTCCAGCGATACCCCCAGCACCTCCGCCAGCAGCGGCAGGCTGCTCACGTCGGGGCAGGAGAGGTCCCGCTCCCATTTCGATACGGCTTTGTCGGTCACGCCCATCTGCCCGGCCAGTTCGGCCTGGGTCATGCCCTTTTCTTTGCGCAGGGCGGCGATCAGCTGTCCCAATGTCTGTTTCATGGCTCTGTCGGCTCCTTTTCTTGTCGGTTTTGGATTCGCTGTAGCGGCGCGGGGCGTTCCCGGCCGCAGCCTTATTGTACCGCAGGGCGGCGGTTTCCTCAACCGACCGGCAGTTGAGCGCCCCCGACCGCTGGTTTACCCGGGGCCGGGGGGCTTGTTTGCCCCGACGGGACGCAGTATAATGAAAAAAACAGGCCGCCGGGGCGGGGCCCCGGGAAGAGGGAGGATGAAAGTGTGATCGACGCCATCCGGGTCCGCGGCGCGCGGGTCCATAACCTGAAAAACATCGACGTGGACGTGCCGCTGCACAGGATCGTGGGGGTGGCGGGGGTGTCCGGCTCCGGCAAATCGTCGCTGGCGCTGGGCGTGCTCTATGCCGAGGGCTCCCGCCGCTATCTGGACGCCCTCTCCACCTACACCCGCCGCCGCATGACCCAGGCGGCCAAGGCCGCCGTGGACGAGGTGCTCTATGTGCCCGCGGCCCTGGCGCTGCACCAGCGCCCCGGCGTTCCGGGCATCCGCAGCACCTTCGGCACCGGCACCGAACTGCTCAACAGCCTGCGGCTGATGTACAGCCGTCTGGCCAGCCACCGCTGCCCCAACGGCCACTACCTGCCGCCCACGCTGGCGGTGGCGGCCGGGCAGGCGCTGGTCTGCCCTGCGTGCGGGGCGGAGTTTTACGCCCCCGGGGCCGAGGAACTGGCCTTCAACAGCCAGGGGGCCTGCCGCACCTGCGGCGGCACCGGCGTTGTGCGCACGGTGAACAAGGCCGCCCTGGTGCCCGACGAAAGCCTGACCATCGAGCAGGGGGCCGTAGCGCCCTGGAACTCGCTGATGTGGTCGCTGATGGTGGACGTCTGCCGGGCCATGGGGGTGCGCACCGATGTGCCTTTCCGCGAACTGACCGAACAGGAGAAGGACATCGTCTACAACGGTCCGGCGGAGAAAAAGCACATCCTCTACCACTCCAAGCATACCAACGAACTGGCGGAGTTGGACTTTACCTATTATAACGCCGCCTACACGGTGGAGAACGCCCTGGCCAAAGTCAAGGACGAAAAAGGCATGAAGCGGGTGGAAAAATTCCTCACCACCGGCCCCTGCCCCGACTGCGGCGGCACCCGCCTGTGCGAAGCCGCCCGTGCGCCCCGGCTGCGGGGCCTCGGGCTGGACGAAGCCTGCGCCATGACGCTGTCGGAACTGGCGGGCTGGGTGGACGGCGTGCCGGATACCCTGCCCGAAGCCATGCGCCCCATGGCCCGCAGTATCTGCGAAAGTTTCCAGACCGTGGCCCGCCGCCTGCTGGACCTGGGGCTGGGCTACCTGGCGCTGGACCGCGCGGCCGCCACGCTCTCCACGGGGGAGCGCCAGCGCATGCAGCTGGCCCGGGCCGTGCGCAACCGCACCACCGGCGTGCTCTACGTGCTGGACGAACCCTCCATCGGGCTGCACCCCTCGAACATCGTGGGGCTGCAGGGCGTGATGGAGGACCTGATCGCCGACGGCAACTCCATCGTGTTGGTGGACCATGACACCCAGATCCTGGCAAAAGCCGGCTGGATCATCGAGATGGGCCCCGGCGCGGGCGCCTCGGGCGGGCAGGTGGTGGCCGCCGGCACGGTGCCGGCGGTGGCGCGGGACCCTGCTTCCCGCATCGGGCCGTTTTTGGCGGGCCGGCTCGTGCAGGTGCGGCAGCCTGCGCCCCGGGACCGCCTGTTTGCATATGGGCGCATCCGGCTGGAGACCGGGCCCATCCATACCGTGCAGCCGCTGGAGGTACAGATCCCCAAAGGGCGGCTTACGGTGGTCACCGGCGTGTCGGGTTCCGGCAAGACCACCCTGATCCTCGAAAGCCTGGTCCCCGGGCTGCAGGCGGCCATCGCCGGGCAGCCGCTGCCCGCCCACGTGCGGGCGGCGGACCCCGGCGCGCTGCGGCAGGTCAAACTCATCGACGCCACACCCATCGGCATCAACGTGCGCTCCACGGTGGCGACCTATGCGGGCGTCCACGACGAACTGCGCAAGACCTTCGCCCGCACCCCCGACGCCAGACGGCTGGGGTACAAGGCGGGGGATTTCTCCTACAACACCGGCAGGCTGCGGTGCCCCACCTGCGACGGCACCGGCGTCATCAGCCTGGACGTGCAGTTCCTGCCCGATGTGGACATCCCCTGCCCGGACTGCCGCGGCGCGCGCTATGCCAAAGAGGCCGCGCTGGTGCGGTACGAAGGTCCGGCGGGGCGCTGCACCCTGCCCGAACTGATGGCCATGGACGTGCACACGGCGCTGGACGCCTGCCGGGGGCTCAAGCTGGTCAGCCAGCGCCTGCAGGTGCTGGACGACCTGGGCCTGGGCTACCTGACCCTGGGGGAAGAGACGCCCAGCCTTTCCGGCGGCGAGGCCCAGCGGCTCAAGCTGGCCAGCGAGATGGGCCGCCCCCAGGGCGACAGCCTGTTTGTCTTTGACGAGCCGACCATCGGCCTGCACCCGCTGGACGTGCAGACCCTGCTGGGCGTGTTCGAGACGCTGATCCGCCAGGGGGCCACCGTGGTGGTCATCGAGCATGACCTGGACGTGATCCGCAACGCCGACTACCTCATCGACATGGGTCCCGGCGGCGGGACGGCGGGCGGCCGCATCGTGGCCCGGGGCACGGCGGCAGACCTCAAAAGCTGCCCCGAAAGCGCCACCGGGCGCTTCCTGTAAGGAAAATTGCGCGCGGGGGGCGGTTTTCCCGCCCTCCGGCTTGCGCAGACCCCCGCAAATGTGGTATAGTGGACTTCGTCAGACGGCCTGCCCCCTGCGGCGGGCCGCGGCTTGCGTATCGCGACCAACCGTTATGGAAAGGACAAATCCCTATGAAAGAAAACAATACCAGCCTTCTGCGCGTGATCCTGCGGGTGCTGCAGGGCGTGCTGATCGGCGTGGGCGCAGTGCTGCCGGGCATCTCCGGCGGCGTGCTCTGCGTCGTGTTCGGCATCTACAAGCCGGTCATGGAACTGCTGGGCGACCCCATCCGCAAATTCCGCACCCACGTGCCCAAGCTGCTGCCGGTCATCGTCGGCGGCGCGGTGGGCTTCCTGGGGGTGGCCAAGATCCTGGCGTTCTTCCTGGAAGCCTACCCGGCCCCCTCGGTCTGCCTGTTCATCGGCCTCATCACCGGCATGCTGCCCTCGCTCTTCCGGGAAGCCAACGAGAAGGGCCATGTCAAAAACGCCTGGGTGCCGCTGGCCGTCGCCTTTGTGGTGATCCTGGCGCTGCTCATCTCGCTGAACCTCTTCTCCATCACCATCACGCCCAACTTCGGCTGGTATGTGTTCTGCGGCTTCTGCCTGGCGCTCAGCGTCATCGCCCCGGGCATGAGCTTCTCCACGCTGCTCATGCCGCTGGGCCTGTACACCCCCTTCGTGGACGGCCTGGGCAGCCTTGATTTCTCCATCCTGGTCCCGGCGGGCATCGGCGCGGTGGTCACGGTCATCTGCCTGGCCCGCGCTGTGGACGCCCTGTTCGACCACTTCTACGCCTACGCGTTCCATGCCATCATCGGCATCGTCATCGCCGCCACCATCATGATCGTCCCGGTGGACAGCTTCACCTCCCTGGGGTCGGCGGCCGTCAACGTGGTCTGTCTGGCGGTGGGCGTCGCGGCTGCGCTGGCGCTGGACCGCTTCAATTCCAGCATCCCCAAGCAGGACGACTGAGCCCTGCGCGTCCGGTCGTGCGACCCGGGCCGTCCCCCGGACGGCCCGTTTTTTTTGGTATCCGGGGCGCTGCGCCCCGGGAAAGGAGCTTTCCCATGCAGTATCAGCAAGTATACGACCTCTGGTGCGCCCGCGCCGTGGAGGACCCCGACCTGCGCGCCGAACTGGCCGCCGTGCAGGGCGACGAAGCCGCCGTCGCCGACCGTTTCTACCGCGACCTTGCATTCGGCACCGGCGGGCTGCGCGGCGTGATCGGCGCAGGCAGCAACCGCATGAACATCTACACCATCCGCCGCGCGACCCAGGGGCTGGCGGACTATATCAACGCCGAGGGCCTGCCCAAAAAGGTCGCCGTCGCCCACGACAGCCGCATCAAGGGCGATCTGTTCAGCCGCGAGGCCGCCCGCGTGCTGGCCGCCAACGGCATCACCGCCTGCCTCTACCCCCGGCTGGAACCCACCCCGGCGCTGTCCTGGGCGGTGCGGTACCTGGGCTGCGGCGCGGGCATCTGCGTCACCGCCAGCCACAACCCCGCTCAGTACAACGGCTACAAGGTCTACGGGGCCGACGGCTGCCAGATCACGCTGGAAGCCGCCGCCAAAGTGCTGGCCGCCATCGGGCAGCATGACTATTTCGACAGCCCCAAACTTGTGGATTATGACGAAGCCGTGGCCGCCGGGAGCATCCGGGCCATCCCCGACGCCTGCCTGTCGGACTTTGTGGACGCGGTGCTGGCCCTGCGCCCCGGCAACGACGTGAGCAAACTCAAGCTGGTCTACACGCCGCTGAACGGCAGCGGCCTGGAGCCGGTCAAACTGCTGCTGGAACGCATGGGCGTGACGCAGCTTACCGTGGTGCCCGAGCAGGCGCAGCCCGACGGGAATTTCCCCACCTGCCCCTACCCCAACCCCGAGATCCGTCAGGCCATGGAGGCGGGGCTGAAACTCTGCGACGCCGTCCGCCCCGACCTGATGATCGGCACCGACCCCGACTGCGACCGCATGGGGGCCGCCGTGCCCGACGGCCAGGGCGGCTACCGGCTCATCACCGGCAACGAGATGGGCGTGCTGCTGCTGGACTACATCTGCCGCACGCGCACCGCCAACGGCACCATGCCGGAGGCCCCCGTGGCGGTGACCACCATCGTCTCCACCGATATGGCGGACCCCATCGCCCAAAAATACGGCGTGGAACTGCGCCGCACGCTGACGGGCTTCAAGTTCATCGGCGAGCAGATCGGCCTGCTGGAAGCCGAAGGCCATGCCGAACGCTATATTTTCGGCTTTGAGGAGAGCTACGGCTATCTTTCCGGCGGCCACGTGCGGGACAAGGACGGCGTCAACGCCGTCATGCTGGCCTGCGAGGCTGCCGCCTGGTACGCCGCCCGGGGCATGAGCCTGCTGGACGCGGTCAACGCGCTGTACAAAGAGTACGGTTTCTACCGCAGCGCGCTGAAAAGCTACACCTTTGAGGGCGAGAGCGGCATGCGCACCATGCAGGGCATCATGGCCCGCCTGCGGGCGGACGAGCCTTTCGTCATCGCCGGGTACGGCGTGGACAAAGTCACCGACTACCAGCGCGGCGGCACCGGCCTGCCGAAAGCCGACGTGCTGGAGTACCGGCTGGAAAACGGCGCCAAGCTGATGGTGCGCCCCAGCGGCACCGAACCCAAGATCAAGGTCTACCTGTCCGCCGTAGCGGGCAGCGAGGCGGAGGCCGACGCCATCAACGAACGGCTGGCGGAAGCCGCGGGCGCCTGGATGCAGGCGTGAGCGCAGGAAAACAGAGAAGCAAAAAGGACCGGCTCCGCCGGTCCTTTTTTTGTGCCGGTGGTGAATTATAATAATAAAGTACGAACTTTGTAAAAAACGGGGCGCGCGCCCCGCCCCGGTGAAAGGAAGGCTGCAACACAGCGATGGAAGCGATGGACCTGACCCTGCGCCTGCAGCGGCATTCCGGCCTGACGCAGAACGAACGCTACCTGCGGGATTATATCCTGCGTTACCCCGGGCAGGTCGCCCGCATGAACGCCCGGGAACTGGCCCGGGCCAGCTTTACCAGCCCGTCGGCGGTGATCCGTTTCTGCCAGAAATTCGGCTGCCGCGGCTGGAAAGACTTCAAGGCGGAGCTGTTCCGCGCGGCGGCCCCCGCCCGCGGCGAAGCCCTGCCGGACGCCGACTTCCCCTTCACGGCCGACACCCCGCCCGCCCAGGTCATCGACGCGGTGCTGCGGGTGGAGCAGGAATCCCTGGCGCGGGTGCGGCAGGCGCTGCAGGCCGCGCCGGTGGACCGCGCGGTGGAACTGCTGCAAAAGGCGGCCTGCATCGACCTGTGCGCCATCGGCAGCAGCGGGTACATCGGCGCGGATTTTGCCTTCCGCCTGCGCAAGTTCGGCTACCGGGTCAACCTCATGTTCGACCGGGTGGACCTGAGCTACAGCATCCACCAGATGGACAGCAGCCACTGCCTGCTGGCGCTGTCCTACTCCGGCTCCAACGAGCAGCTGCGCTATGCCCTGCGCGCGGCCAAAGCGCACGGCGCGCCGGTGGTGGCGGTCACGGCGCGGCCCGGCAGCGCCGCCGGCATGCAGGCCGACTGCCTGCTGCCGCTGCCGCCCATGGAATCCAACGACGCGAAAATTTCGACCTTTGCCTCCGCCCTGGCGGAAAGGGCGGTGCTCGACGTGCTGCTGGCGCGGCTGTTCCAGCAGGACTACGCGCGCAACGTTTCGTTCGTGCGCGCCGACGCCGAGCGCCTGGAGGAAGTGCGCCTGCTGTAAGGCGGGGCGCGCCAGATGTAAAAATTGCGAAGGAAGGCGGTCCCGCCTTCCTTTTTTCGTCAGGATATGCTATACTGAACATACATATCCGAATTTTTTGTGCGGAAAGCGAAAAAAGGCCATGGCCTTTTCCCGGAATGTCCCATTCCGGGAAGGACTTTGCCCGCCCAAGGGAGGTTTTACCCATGAAAAGACTGTTTGCCCTGTTCACGCTGCTGGCGTTCTGCCTGACGCTGCCGGCCACAGCCTTTGCGGCGGGCACGGCGGGCGCGCGTTCCGCCGCCCGCGCCCTGACCGCCGCGCCCCGGGCGGCTGCGCCGGAGTGGCAGCTGATCTATGTCGGCGACCAAAATGTGACAGGCGGCGGCTACTGGACGACGGACGACAGTGGAAACGTCACCGCATACGCAGGCGAAGGCACACCGGCGGGCAACTATATCCATTATGACGCAGAGAACAATGTCCTGACCCTGCACAACGCCACGATTAAAAAGGAAGTTCCCGATGATACCAGCACTTATGTCAATGGCGCTGCCATTGGCGTGGCCAATACCAGTGGGGATGCGGCGTTGACCATCCGGTTGGAAGGCGACAATACAATAGAAGAGGTCAGCACAGGGATTTATGTCTATTCTTCTACCGGCACCGCCAGCCTGACCATCACGGGCAGCGGCAGTCTGAATGCCAGCGTTTTTTATAATGGAATCCTGGTTCAGAGCAACAGCGGCGATGCCACCCTGACCATCGAGAACGCCGAAGTTGCAGCGGCGGCGACCAGTGCTGCTGGCAATGGTGTCAAGGTGCGGGCCGGCGAAGAAAAGTCCGCCTCTCTGACTGTGGACGGCGGCAGCCTGACCGCGACTGGTACCGGCACTGAACCGGGCATCCGCTTTCATTTTGGCAATGGGTTTTCCGACTCCGGCACGCCCAGCCTGACCGTCAGCAACAACGCCCTCGTGCGGGCCAGCGGCGACGGCGGCGCTGGAGGGATCTTCTCGAATTCTGGTCCTGTGACCCCTTCCGGCAACGGCATTGTCTTTGATAACGGCACCGGCGCCGTGTACGGCAAAGTGACCTTGCAGAAGGATCTGGCCATCGGCAAGGGCGAGAGCCTGACGATCCCGGACGGCGCGAGCCTGACCATCCCGCAAGGCAAAACGCTGACCAATGCGGGCACCGTCACGGTTGAAACCGGCGGCACCCTGACCAACAACGGCACTTTAGAGAACACGAAGGGCACCATCGACAACTCCGGCACTCTGTCGGGCGATATTACGGGTGGAACCGTAAATCACAAAGTCACCGGCGTGTCGCTGAGTAAACCCAACACGACTATAACAGCAGGTCAAACCGAAACCCTCACCGCCACGGTACAGCCGGATAACGCCACCAACAAAACCGTGACGTGGGAAAGCGACAACAAAGGTGTTGCCACCATAACGCAAGACAGCACGAACGGTTTGCAGGCGACTGTGACCGCCGTGGCCCCCGGCACCGCAAATATCACAGTCACTACACAAGATGGTAGCAAGACTGCCTCCTGCACTGTGACGGTCTATGCCGCTACTACCATTACCACCCAGCCCGCCGACGCCGCCGTGGTCGAGGGCGAAACCGCGACCTTTACCGTCGACGCTACCGGCAGCGGAACACTGACCTACCAGTGGCAGCAGAGCACCGGCAGCGCAGGCGGCTGGCAAGATATTGAAGATGCGAAAAGCGCTGACTACACTACGCCACCGGCCACCACCGCCATGAACGGCACAATGTACCGCTGCGTGGTAAAGGGCGAGGGCGGCCAGGTGGAAAGCAATGCCGCCAACCTGACTGTCACCGCCAAGACCTACACCCTCACCGTGTCCCCGGCGGCCATCGGTTTCGGCAGCGTGCAGACCGGCTACAGCCAGCCCGCCGCCGTTACCGTCACCGTCAAAAATACCGGCAACCAGGCCCTGACCCTCACCCAGCCCACCGCCGCCAACTTTGAGGTGGGCGCGCTGAACACAACGGATCTGGCTGCGGGCGGTACCGCCACCTTCACCGTGCGGCCCAAGGCGGGCCTGGGCGCGGGCTCTTACAGCGAGAGTATCGCCGTTGCCGGCAGCAGCAGCAACGGCAACGGCGGCAGCGCCAGCGTCGTGGTCACGGCCGCTTTCAAGGTGACCCAGGGCTCCGGCACGCCCACCCCCACGCCTGCCGCCACCCCGCTGGAACAGCACGCCCTGCACTTCAACACCATGGGCGGCCTGCCGCTGGCGGATGTGATCCGCGGCCTGGGCGCGCCGGTGGAACTGTGGCCCTACACCCCCGTGCGCCCCGGCTACCTGTTCATGGGCTGGTACGCCGATGAAGCCCTGACCCAGCCGGTGGGGACCATCGTGCTGGTCGAAGATACCACCATCTATGCCAAGTGGGCCGCAGACCCGGCGGCTGTCCAGAGCGGCAGCGGGTCGGGCGGCGGCACGGGCGGCGG
>DHCMC07803__coassemble_1229_pt1 | contig 15230 bp, 13 predicted proteins | sample DHCMC07803__metabat2_low_PE_051 | metagenome-assembled genome bin DHCMC07803 | reverse complement strand
GCGTTCATCTGCTGGCGCTTGTACTCGTGCAGGCGCTTGACCTGGATGTCGAAGAGGGAGTTTTCGTCCACCTCCACGCCCTGGCGGCGGGCCAGCAGCTGCTGCAGGCGGCGCTTGTTGTGCTGCTTGACTTCCAGCAGGGCGGTCAGGCTTGCCTCGTCCTCCGCAAAGGGCAGCAGCTTTTCCAGTTCGGCGGCGTCCTGCTTCCAGCCGTCGCCGATGCGCGCGCTGATCCAGCGGGCCAGCGCCGGGTCGCAGGCTTCCAGCCAGCGGCGGAAAGTCACGCCGTTGGTCTTGTTGTTGAATTTTTCGGGGTAGAGGTCGTAGAAGGGTTTGAGTTCGCTGTTCTTCAGGATCTCGGTATGCAGGGCGGCCACGCCGTTGACCGAATGGCCGTAGTGGATGTCCATGTGGGCCATGTGCACCCGGCCTTCCCCGTCGAGGATGGCCACCCGGGGGTCGCCGCTGCGCCGGCGGGCCAGGCTGTCCAGTTCGCGGATGATGGGCACCAGCTGGGGCGCCACGGTCTCGATGTAATCCACCGGCCACTTTTCCAGCGCTTCGGCCAGGATCGTGTGGTTGGTGTAGGCGCAGGCCTTTTCCACCTGGGCCACCGCCGCTTCCATCGAAAGGCCGCGTTCCGTCAGCAGGCGGATCAGTTCGGGAATGACCATCGAGGGATGGGTGTCGTTGATCTGGATGGCCACATGGTCGCTTAAAGTGTCGGGCGCAAAGCCGCGGGCTTCCAGTTCGTCCAGGATCATCTGCGCCCCGGCCGACACCAGGAAATACTGCTGGTAGACCCGCAGCACCGGGAACATCCAGACCGCCGCCAGCACCGCCAGAATGGTGTGGACGACGATATTGTTGCGCAGTTTGATCCCTTTTGCGCTTTTCTGTTTCATGCTCAGATGCCTCCTTCTTCACGGTAGGACTTGCTGTTGCGGTAGGTCAGCAGCGCGCCCACAGCCAGGATGATGAATGTGAGGATGCCGACGACCGCGCCGACGTTATAGTACTGTTTGTCGATGGTCAGCTTGTACAGCCAGGTGACCAGCAGGTCGGTGCTGCCGGCCGTGGAAGCCAGGTCGGTGACCGGGTCGCCGCCGGAAAGCAGGTAGATGACGTTGAAGTTGTTGACGTTGCCGGTGAAGGTGGCGATCAGGTAGGGGGTGGTCACGTACAGCATGTAAGGCAGCGTGATGCGGAAGAACGTCTGGATGGAGTTGGCGCCGTCCACTTTGGCGGCCTCATACAGCTCGGTGGGGATGTTCTGCAGCACGCCGGTCAGCTGCAGCAGGGTGTAGGGCACGCCCACCCAGATGTTGATGAGGATGACGGTGACCCGCGCCCAGGTGGGGTCGGTGAAGAAGGGCAGGCTGGCGCCCTCGGCAATGACGCCCAGTTCCCGCAGCAGCACGTTGACGGCGCCGTCGGGCTGCAGCATGGTGCGCATGATCAGCAGCGACACGAACATGGGCACCGCGCAGGGCAGCACGAAGCAGAACCGCCAGAAGCCTTTGATCTTTGTTTCGTGCCGGTTGATGACGATGGCCAGGATCATGCCCGCGATGTAGTTGGTGAAGGTGGCAAAGAAGGCCCATACCAGCGTCCAGGCCAGCACCCGCCAGAAGGTGGAGCCCAGGATGGAGCCGGAGTCGAACAGGGCGGCGAAGTTGTCCAGGCCGACCCAGTCGAACAGCACCAGATGGTTGTCGATCTTCGAGTAGTTGGTGAACGCCATGCAGATCATGAAGATCAGCGGCAGGATGGTCAGCGCGCCGATGAAGATCATCGGCGGGGTCATCAGCAGGCGGTAGAGGTTTTCGTCCGCAGCGCTTTCAGGTCCTCTGTAAAGCTGTTCACGTGCTTGCCCGCTTTGTCCAGGCGTTCGGCTTTGTAGGCGCTCTTCAGGGTGCCGCGCCAGATCCAGAACATCACGGCGGTGAGCAGGATGGTGGCCAGGCCGTAAAGCAGCAGCAGGATGGACTGGTCGCCCTGGGTGTATTCAAACACCTGCAGTTCCTCATTCCAGACCTCCTGGCGTTCCACGGTGCCCAGGCTGCCCAGCATGTAGATGTTGTGGAAGCCGTACATCACCATAAAGACGATGTAGGCAACTTCCGCCGCCAGGAACAGCAGGCCCTTGACCAGCTGCTTGTGGACAATGTTGCCGAAACCCATCAGGACCGCCGAGACGCGCGTCTCGATGCTGCCCTCCTTGAGGGCAGCAATGCAGGTGTAAGGGCTCTCGAATTCCAGAGTGCGGCGCATTTTGGCCGCAGTGATCGCATTCATTCAGATATCCTCCCTTTTGGAAAGCACAGTTCTGCGGCGCGCTTACGAGATGCCGTCGCTGTTCATGGCGTCGTTCATGGCCTCGGTCTGTTCGGCGGCGTTGTCGTGGGTGATGGTGCCGTTGCGGATGCCCTTGCCCATGTTTTCCACCGGCGTCCAGCAGTTGCCCATGGCCGCCACGAAAGGCTGCAGCACCGAAGTGCGGTCAAAGGTGTCGTTCTGGGCGGCGACCAGCGGGTCCCCGGCGATCGCCGGGTCGGCCAGCAGGGTGGTGTTGCAGGGGATCACGTTGCGCAGTTCATAGTGCAGCTGCTGCGCCTCGGCGGAACCCAGGTAGATGGCCAGTTCCACCGCCTGCACGGGATATTCGGTGTTGGAGTTGACGCCGATGGCCTTGCTGCCGGCATAGGCGTACATCTGTTTCTGCTCCCCGTTCAGGGTGTAGGTGGGCAGGGCGGCCACGCCCATGTTGTCGCCCAGGATCTCCTGGATGGAGGCGGCGTCCCAGCTGCCGGTGAAGATGGCGTTGATGCTGCCGTCGCGCAGGCCCGCCATGCCGGAACCGTCGGCGTCCACCACAAAGTTGGGGTGGTTGTACAGGTCGATCAGGTAGTCGGTGACCTGGGCGCCGGCTTCACCGCCGAAGTTTGCGCCCAGTTCCTCCTGGGTGCCGTCGCCGAACAGCGTGCACCCGTTGCCGAAGTAGAAGGCCGGCAGGTACCAGGAATTGGTGAAGGGGAAACTGACCACGCCCTTTTCCAGCATGGTGTCCAGGTTCTTCACGTCCTCCTCGCTGAAGACGCTCTTGTCATAGTACATGAACCAGGTGTTGGTGGTGAACGGCACGCCGTAGACGTAATCGTCCAGCGTCAGGCTGTCTACCAGGTTTTCGCTGTTGGTGGCGCGGATCTCGTCGGCGTATTTGCCGCCGAACTTGGCCAGCGCGCCGGCGTCGGTCAGGGTGGTCAGCGTGTCGTTGGCGAACAGGAACACGTCGGCGCTGGCCTCGGCGTCCTGGCTGACGGTACCGGCGGCGGTGGCCTCGTCGGCTACGCCGTACACAAAGGTGATGTCCCACTCGGGATGCATCTCGGCAAATTTTTCGCAGCAGGTCTGCAGCCATTCGCCGCTGTCTTGGGACTGGTCCTCCGACGAACTCCAGACCATCAGGCGGACGCTCTCGGCGCCGCCGCTGCCGGAGCAGCCCGTCAACAGGCCTGCGAGGGTGGCCCCTGCCAGAGATACAGCAAGAGCCGCGGACAGTTTTTTACGCATTTGGCATTCCTCCATCCTGATTTGCGGCGGCCTCCGGCGGACGGCGGTCTGCCGCGGTTATGCGAGACAGGCGGATCGCAAAGTTTCGTAGAAGGTGCGAACGCCTGTTATGTACCGACATTCTGGCGGAAGTGCTGTTTCGAGAAGTTTCGTAACGCTATTACTATAGCGCGGATTCCGGCGTTCTGCAAGGCTTTTTTGGTGAAATATGAATAGTTTGTGAAGTCTGCACAACAAATGAATGGACGCTTTGTCTAGTATGCCATATGTCGGAAGGCACCGCCCGAACGAAACAATACGAAACATCACAATGTGTACAAAAATCGGCCTGCTTCCCGGCGGGAAGCATTGCCTTTTGCCCTGCGATCCGCTATAATAGAAAGTAATTTGCAAGACAAACCTGCGTAACTGCGCGGAAAGGAAGAGGCTTCCATGGCTACGATGGAGGACATTGCCAAAAAGGTGGGCGTGTCCAAGGGGACGGTGTCCAAGGCGCTCAACGGCGCGGCGGACGTCAGCGAAACTTTGCGCAAAACGATCGTGGAAACGGCGGTGGAACTCGGCTACACCCGGGCCCGCCGCGGGGCGGTACGCACGCTGTGCATCTTTATCGAAAATATGGGCTACACCCGGCCGGAGGATTTTGGTACCGACATCGTCACCGGTTTCCGTCAGATGGCGGAGCCGGCCGGGTTCGATGTGCGGGTGGTGGACCTGAACACCGACCTGGAACGCTCGGTGCCGTATGACGCGTATATGCTGCGGGAAGGATACATCGGCGCGCTGTTTCTGGGGCTGAGCCTGAACGATCCCTGGATGCGGGATTTCCGCACCAGCCACACCCCGGCCGTCCTCTACGATAATATCGTCCCGGCCAACCCCACGGTGGCGACCCTGGGCATGGACAACAACGAGGCCATCGGCCGGGCGGTCGCCGCCCTGTACGCCCTGGGCCACCACAGGATCGGGTATCTGAGCAGCGCCCTGGGGTCCCATATCTACCAGGTGCGCTACAAGAGTTTTTTCAACGCCCTGCGGCAGAACGGCCTGCCGGACGATCCCTCGCTGGCGGGAGTCAGCTACTTTTCTTCCGAAACGCTGGACACGCATCTGCCCCGCCTGCTGGAGCAGGGGGTCACGGCCATCCTGTGCAGTTCCGACCTGCTGGCCCACACCGTCATGATCCGCTGCCAGGAACTGGACCTGCAGGTGCCGCGCGACCTGAGCATCGTCGGCTTTGACGACCTGCCCTTCTGCGCCCATACCGCGCCGCCGCTGTCCACCATCCGGCAGGACCGGCTCCAGCTGGGCAAAAGCGGCTACTACGCGCTGCAAAGCCTGCTGGAAGGCGTACCCATCAGCAGCCTGCTGCTGCATGCGGCGCTGGTGCTGCGTGCTTCCACCGGCCCTGCGCCCGAAAAAGCGCCGGCGCGCTGAAAAACGGCAAACCCCCGGATGCGGTCCGTTTTCCGCATCCGGGGGTTTTTGCACGGGGGTTACAGCGGGGCGGGCTGCCCGGCGGCCGCGCCGGTCAGCAGGCGGCCCATGGCGGGGATGTCCATGGCGGGCAGCGTGAAGTCGGCCTGCGGCCAGTCTTCCTCGGGGGAAAGGTTGGAACGCACATACAGCGTAGCCAACCCGGCCTGCCGGGCGCCTTCGATGTCGCACAGGCCGTCGTTGCCGACCATGATGCTTTTCTCCGGCTTCAGGCGCTGCCCGGTGAGCAGCCGTGCAAAGAAGCGGGGGTCCGGCTTTTTGCAGCCGCAGGCCGAGGAAAGGTAGACCGCGTCGAAGTACGGCGTCAGCCCCAGGGCCTGCATCTCGTGCGCGGTGAAGATCTGCTGCGCGTTGGAGAGCAGGTACACCCTGCCGCCCCGCTGCCGCAGCGTGCGCAGCAGGGCGGGCACGCCGTCGTACAGGCGCAGCCGGTCGGTGGTCATCGCGCGGAAAAACTGCCCCGCGTGCACGGCCAGTTCCCGTCCTGCGGCCGCGCCTTTCTGCCGGAACAGGGCCAGAAAGACCTCCTCGATCTCGATCTCCGGGCAGGCTTCGTGGCTTTCCCGCCGGGGGGCTTCCCGGCCCGCCGTCCGTTCCGCGGTCATCCGGCGGAAGGCCTGCTGCAACTCGCGGGGCGCGTAGTCTGCGCCGTAATAGCTGTAAAAGCGCGCCAGCGCAGCCCAGGCTTCGGGCCGGTCCTCCTCTGTATGGATGTCCACCAGCGTCCCGTACAGGTCGAAAATGTAGTTTTCATAGGGAAGTTTGCCCATAACACGCCTCCTGCGGTGCGCCGCTGTTTTTCCCCAGTATAGCACACCGGCGCGGAGCGCGCAATGCGGCGTCCGGGTCAGCGCAGGACCCAGTTCTGGCTGCGGGCCTGCAGGTCCGCCATGTGGGCGTACAGGCCGCCTTGCCGCTGCAGTTCGGCCGGGGCGCCCTGCTCCGCCACGGTGCCGCGGTCCAGCACCACGATCTTGTCGGCCCCGGCCACGGTGCGCATCCGATGGGCGATGACCAGCACGGTCTTGTCACGGATCAGGCGGGACAGTGCCGTCTGGATCAGCGTCTCGTTCTCCACATCCAGGGAGGCGGTGGCCTCGTCCAGCAGGATGATGGGCGCGTTTTTCAGAAAGGCCCGGGCGATGGAGATGCGCTGCCGTTCCCCGCCTGAAAGTTCGCAGCCGTTCTCCCCGATGACGGTGCCGTACCCATCGGGCAGTTTCCCGGCAAATTCCTCCACATTGGCCAGCCGGGCCGCGGCCAGCACTTCTTCGTCGGACGCGTCCTTGCGGCCGATGCGTATGTTTTCCAGGATCGTGTTGTCGAACAGCGTCACGTCCTGGAACACGATGGAATAGAGGGAGAGCAGCGTTTCAGGGTCCACGGTGGAAATATCCATGCCGCCCACAGTGATCCGGCCCCGGTCGGGGTCCCAGAAACGGGCCGCCAAGCGGGAGACCGTGGTCTTGCCGCCGCCGGAGGGGCCTACCAGCGCGGTGACTTCGCCCTGGCGGGCGGTGAAACTGACGTCCCGCAGCACGGTTTCGCCGGCGTTGTAGGCGAAACCTACGTGGGAAAAGCAGATGTCACAGCCCCGGTTGGTGAGCTGCCGGACGCCCTGCTGGATGGGATGGTCGAGGATCTCTTTCATACGGGCAATGTTGGTACGGGTGCTGATGACCGCCGCCAGGTTCTGCAAAGCGCCCTGCAGCGGGTCGTACAGCCGGGAGACCACCAGCAAAAACAGGAAGAAAGCCGGCACGTCCAGCGACCCCTGCAGCAGCAGGAGGGAACCGGCCAGCGCCACGGTGGCAATGCCCAGCCGCAGGATCAGCGACGCGCTGACCACGAAAGCCGCCAGCGAAAATTCGTTGCGGATGGAGCGCCGTTCCACCGCGCGGATCTTGCCCGCCAGCCCGCGCAGATACTCCTGTTCGGCGTTGTTGGCTTTCAGGTCCTGCAGCGCTTCGATGCACTCCTGGATGCCGTCGGCGCAGGCCATTTTGGCGTCCATGGCTTTCTGGTTCAGCCGCTCCTGCACCCGGGCGGAACCGCCCACGATGGCAAAAGCGACCGGCAGCACCCACAGGGCGGCCAGGGCCAGCCGCCAGTCGAACGCCAGCAGGCCGAGGGCGATCAGCAGGGTGGAAAGGATGGACCCTGCCAGTTCCGGGATGAAATGGGAAAAACTCTGTTCCAGAAAGGTGCAGTCCGCCATGATGGTACTGGTCAGGTCGGCCAGGTCTTTTTTGCCGAAGAAGGACAGGGGGATCTTGCGCAGCTGTTCCGCCAGCGTGATACGGCGCACGCCGCTCTCCACATAGGTGGCAAAATAGGTGGCGTTGTACTGCACATAGGTCGAAAGCAGGATCAGCCCCAGGCAGGCAGCACAGCCCGCGGCGTAAAACGCGGCGCTTTCTGCCGGTATGCCGCCGTCCATCAGGTCGCACACCAGCGAATAGAGCAGGCCTGCCGGGAGCATCAGCGTGATGTTCTGGAACACGCAGGCCAGGCAGCCTTTTACGAGGTCCCGGGCGCCCTGTTCCGAGAGGGCGTACCGTTTTTGCAGCCACTGGATCATGGTGTTATGCCTCCTTTGCCACTTTCCATTGTACGGAAGTCTGGTAGTCGTTCCACATGCGGCTGAACGACCCGTCCCGGGCCAGCAGTTCCCGGAAGGTGCCGCTCTCGGCGATCCTGCCTTCCCGGATGACGCAGATCCGGTCCACCCCCGCTACGGTGGAAAGGCGGTGGGCGATCATGATGACGGTCTTGCCCCGAGCCAGGCGGGAGAACGCCTCCTGCACACGGTATTCATTGTCGGGATCGGCAAAAGCGGAAGCTTCGTCCAGAATGAGGATGGGCGCATTTTTCAGCATGACGCGGGCAATGGCGATGCGCTGCTGTTCCCCGCCCGAAAGATAGACGCCCCGGGCGCCGACGACGGTGTCCGCACCGTCCGGCAGCTTGGCCAGGATGTCGTCGCACTGGGCGTTGTGCAGGGCGGCCAGCACCTCCTCCCGGGTGGCGCCGGGGCGGCCCATCCGTACGTTTTCCAGGATCGAGGCCTTGATCAGACGGCTGTTCTGGAACACAAAAGAGATCGTGTCCATCAGTTCCTCTTTGGGGATCCGGCGCACGTCCACGCCGCCGATGCGTACCTCGCCGTCCTGCGGGTCAAAAAAGCGGGCAATGAGGTTCGCCAGCGTGGTTTTGCCGCCGCCCGAAGGCCCTACCAGGGCCACCGTCTGTCCGGCGGGGATCGCCAGCGTGACATCGCGGATCACGTCGCTGCCGTCCGCATAATGGAAGCGCACGTGGGAAAGCGCCACCGAAGCGTCCCTGGGGTGCTGCGGCGTGCCGGCCTGTGCCAGCACCGGCAGGTCCAGCACGCTGTCGATGCGCTGCAGGGCGTCGGCCACGATCATGGCGTTCTCGCTCTGGAACATGATCCGGGTCAGCGTCACCGAGATGATGGGGGTGATGATGATGTAAAACAGCAGGTTCAGCAGGAACTCCGGCGTTACGCCGTCCCGGGTCAGCACCAGCGCCCCGGCGGTCAGAAAGGCGAACACCCCGTTGATGGCGGCCGTGTAGAACATCATGGGGGCCCGCAGCTCTTTGGTGTAGGCAATGACCCATTGGCGGTAGCGGTCGATGGAACCTTTGAATTTTTTGAAGGAGAAAATGGTCTGCCCGAAGGTCTTGACCACCGGGATGCCGCGGACGTACTCCACCGCTTCGTTGGACATATCATCCAGCGCGTTCTGGTATTCCTTCATCTTCTGCTGCATCCGGCGGCCGGTCATGGCCATCATGATCAGGAACCCCAGCAGCACCGGGGCCAGGCTCAGAACGCCCAGCCGCCAGTCGAAGGCAAACAGCAGCGCCAGCAGGCCGCAGGGCGTGGCGATGGCGCCCGCCCGGTCGGGCAGCTGATGGGCCAGGTAGGTCTCGGTGGCGGCGCTGGATTCATTGACAGTCTTGCGCAATCTGCCGCTGCCGAAGGCTTCCGCGGCACCCAGCGGCAGCTGCACGATATGTTTCAGCGTGGCCAGGCGCAGGTTGGTGGCAATGCGGAACGCCCCCATATGGGAGCACATCAGACCGGCTATATAGATCAGTACCGAGGCTGCCGCGAAGGCTACGGCCATCCAGCCGCTGCGGGCCAGCCCCTGCGCCCGGCTGAAATCCGGCGCGGCGGCCAGTACGTCCCGTATGATGCGCCAGATGTACCAGTAGGGGACCAGCGCCACCAGCGCGCTGAGGGCGGACAGCACCCAGGAAGCATAGATCAGGGATTTGCGGTTGCCTGCATACCCAAGCAGGCGTTTCAGGTCGGACGGCTTTTTCAAAACAACTTCCTCCTTTGCCGTTGTTCTATGGTACAAGGGGATTCGGCCCCGGGGCCCGTGGCGGGAATAGTTAGATATAACTAACTTTTAGGGATAAAAGAAAAGCGGAACACAGCGTGTTTCCCTCCGCCTTCCGCCGCTATGCGATCGGGTACCCCCCTGCGTGTTCCGCGGTAAAAGGGCGGAAGGCGCGGGGGTGGGATAACGCTGTTATATAACGCTGTTACAGTATAGCCTCCCGCCCGTGCCCTGTCAAGTGGATGGCGGCGATTCAGACCAAAACAGAAAAAAATGTGTCCAACGCACAAAAGGGCTTGCAAAATGTGTGAGGTTGTAGTATCCTTTGGTTAGTGCCGACTAACGTATTGCGGGCCGCCACGCGCGGCGGGCGGCCGCCTTTGCATAATGGATGGCACGGTTCTTTTAACACAATGGTTAGCAATTGCTAACCTCCGGAAAGGGGGAACTCCCATGCTGCAATATACCGTCACCGTCGAAGGGATGGCCTGTTCCATGTGCGAAGCGCATGTCAACGAGGCGGTGCGCAGGGCGCTGCGGGTCAAAAAAGTCACTTCCTCCCACATAAAAGGGGAGACGAAGATCCTGGCGGAACAGGAACTGGCGGAAGACGCCCTGCGGCGTGCCATCGAGGCCACAGGGTACCGGGTGCTGTCCGTCCGCGTGGAACCGTACCGCAAAAAAGGGCTGTTTTTCCTGGGGAGGTAAAGACATGCGGGAACTATGCAGATCACAGCCCGGATGGGACTGCCGGGCATTGGCGGCGGCCGGGGCCGAGGTATGGCGGCTGGAAGGGACCCCGCAGGAGAAAAGCGGCCCCGCCGCGCCGGGGCCGGGGCAGGTCGAAGCGTTGTTTTGCCGCCGGGGCGGGCTGCAGCTGGAACGGTCCGGCGGGCAGCGTCTGCCGCTGCGGCCGGGGCAGGTGCTGCTTCTGGACGGCAGCGCGGAGGACTGCCTGGTCAGGTTCTGCTGCGAACCGTTTCAGGGGATCCTCGTGGCCATGCCGGAACAGGCGGCGCGGGCGCTGCCTGCATCCCTCTGCCCCGGCCTGGGCGGCCTGCCGGCCGGGATCGGGCACGGCGCCCGGGTCGTGACAGCCGTACTCTGGGGGGAAGCATTTTTCCATACGCTGGAACAGCTTCCGGCATCGGAACAGGGGACGTACTGCGCCCTCAAAACAGGGGAACTGTTCTTTTTGCTGCAGGTGGGCAAGGCCGCGCTGCTGCGCCCGCAGGGGGAACGGTATTATGACCATTACCAGCTTCAGGCTGTGCAGGGCGTGCGCGATTATATGCGGGCGCATCTGGACGAGCACTTGACCATCCCGGAACTGGCGGGGCGGTTCCACATCTCGGCCACCATGCTCAAAGCCTGTTTCCGGCAGGTCTACGGGGTGCCGGTCCATCAGTACCTGCTGGAACAGCGCATGGTGCAGGCGGCGGAACTGCTGGCGTCCACGCGCCGCAGCGTGTCGGCCGTGGCTGCCGCAGTCGGGTACCGCGGGACCGGGCAGTTCAGTACGGCGTTCCGGGCGCGGTACCGCCTTTCCCCGGCGCAGTACCGGCAGGCGGCGCGGAAACGCACCGCCGATGCGCAGGAATTTTCGCAGCCGTAAACAAAAAACGCCGCGCTCGGCGGAGTCCCCATAAGACAGTACAAGCAGAATAGACACTCAATTATTTGGCGGCAACTGTCGGACAGGATTGGCTACAAAGGAAACTGCTGGATTTAGTCATGATGGCTAAGTCCAGCAGTTTTTATTGCTATGTGGCTTTGAGACACTTTGTCCCACCAGTACCACCATGTATTAGAAGGGGACTCTGGTGGTATATATCCCCCGTCGCCGCTGTTATCCCGGCACAGGCGGGAGTGGGCTGTCAAGGGGGCGGTACGCCCCGCCGCTTGCGGCGGCTTACCCTTGACGGCCCGCCCCGGCTGTGCTATCTCTCGCGGCGCGGCGGGGGTATATCCTCCAGAGCCACACCTCGCCCATGAATGGGCGGGGATGGGGGTGGGTTGAACGCAGTTTTGCGGATGGGCTTTCCAAAGGTCATGTGTTACGATTTAAGCATTTGAAAGCCGCATATTGCAATACTTTCCGGCCTCACTTCTGTTGGGTAGGGTATATGACCTGGCGTCCGGCGACACCGTGTCGGAGGGAATCATCCGGGCACTCTCGGACGATTCCGTAATCAAGTGGGCGTACAATGCGTCCTTCGAGCGGGTCTGCCTTTCCGTCTGGCTGAGACGGAACTATTCGCAGTATTTTTCCTCCTACAGCATAGAGGGTGATACCGTTCGGAATTAATATGCTTGTAAATCACACAGTTTAACGCTTCTTATACAGAATAATTTCGGGATCAGAGCCATTGCATCCATATTCACATACAAGTATGTGCTTTTTGTCAGCAACCACTCCGTAGCATCTTTCTTTTCCTTCAACCTCTATCTGGTTGCCCAAATACACATTGTCATCGTTTAGCAATTTTACGGTTTGACCATTTTCAAGAGAGTATTCCAGATTCACAAAAAAGCCATTCAACAAGTTGAGGTCATCTATGACAAGTCCCTTGATGCAAAGTGCGTTAATCTCTGAAATCAATCGTTCTTTGAACATCAAAAAACCATTCTCTCCATCTTGCTCGATACATTCCACAGCGATACAATTTCCGCCGAAAGGATGACCTTTGACTTTTTCGCATCCGCCGCATTCACTTCGACGGTTGCACTCGCTACAACAGTTTGTCCCACAAAATGTCTGCATACAGTTTCCTCCCTTTGGTATATTGCACGGTAAAAAGAAGCAAATGGCTGAAATCAATAAGGCTTTATGATTTCCCTGACAATTTGAAAGAGCCTTATTTATTCATCAGTCTCTACGATACCAAAATCAATCAGAATGTTCTTATCAGCATTCGGCGGATATACGATGCCCGTCATCTCATACTGGTAGCCGCTGTCACGCTCCCATTTGCTGACCGCCTGCCGGGATACATCCAGTCTGGCGGCCAGTTCTTCCTGGGACATACCCGCTTCCTTGCGCAGCTTCTGGAGTTTTTCGCCAAACGTCATGGTCTGCTTCCTCCTTGGGGGCATCATAGCACATTTCAGCGCAGCAACGCTACCAAAATACGGTTGCAACGGCGCAACGGCAGGTTGCAACCGCTGAAAAAGCCGGGAAAACCAGGGGCCCGGCGCGTCACACCACGTCCAGCGGCGTGGGATGGTCCGGCGCGGGGAAGGCTTTGTCCAGGATGCCCAGTTCTTCTGCCGTCAGGCGCAGGTCCAGCGCGGCGGCGTTGTCCAGCGTATGCCGTGCTGACGAACTGCGGGGGATGGGCACCACGCCCGGCTGCGCCAGCAGGAAGGCCAGCAGTACCTGGCAGGGGCTGGCCTGGCGGGTGCGGGCGATCCGCTGTACGGCGGGGCTGCCCAGCAGTTCCTGACGCAAGCCGCCGCCTTGGGCCAGGGGGCAGTAGGCCATCAGGGGCAGCTGGTGCTGCTGCAGCCAGGGCAGCAGGTCATATTCCACCCCGCGGCTGCCCAGATGGTAGAGCACCTGGTCGGTCAGGCAGCGGTCGCCGCCGTCCGTCCTAAACAGGTCCTCCATCCAGGAACGGTCCAGGTTGGAAACGCCCCAGTCCCGGATACGCCCGCGGGCTTTCAGCTCTTCCATACATTCCACCGTTTCGGCCAGCGGGACAGCGCCGCGCCAGTGCAGCAGGTACAGGTCCAGGTAGTCGGTACCCATGCGGCGCAGAGAATCCTCGCAGCACTGGAAGATATTCTGCCGTCCGGCGTTGTGGGGGTATACCTTGGATACCAGGTACAGCCGCTCGCGGTCAAAACCGCGGATCGCCTGCCCCAGCAGTTCCTCGGCGGCGCCCTCGCCGTACATTTCCGCGGTATCCAGCAGCGTCATACCGGCTTCGATCCCGGCGCGCAGGGCGTCGCATTCCTGCGCGGCGCGCTCCGGGCGGACGCCCAGTTCCCAGGTGCCCTGCCCGATGCGTCCGGCCGGGGCGCCGCACAATGTGATGAAGTCCATAAAGTTCCTCCTTCGGGGCGTTTCTGTACTTGTATTGTAATACACAAAGGTCCGCCCGGCAAGTGCCGGACGGACCGGAAGCGGGCGGTCTGCCCGGATCTGCCGGTTTTCAAAATTCAAATCTTGCAAAGGACATGGAATTTGTACTGGATATGCACCTTGCAGGCTTCCTCTTCGGTCATGGAAATTCCCGCGCTCTGAATAATAGTGCGGGGCGGCAGCACTCCTTGCTGCCGCCCCTTGATTGCCTGCCAGCAAAGGCGGACGGGGGTGCGGGCGGCGGCGCGTATGCGCCGTTCATCTTGACCGCCCGCTGGCTCGGCTGGCTTTGCTATCAATCTTTAAGAAATAGATTTACCTAATGCCTCTGCTTCTTCGAGTTGCTTTGGCTTGTTTAATATTGCTCCGGCGTCCATATTGCCGCCAGCATATACAATTCCAATATTCTTCCAGCCCAAATGAGAAGTTAACCCCTCATAAAATGCTTTGACAGGTGCGAAATTATTTTCTGTATCACCTTCGGCGGCCATAAGTAGAATACAATCCTTTTTAGGATTTTCATAGTTTGGGGTCAGTTCGGCAACTGCGAAAAGTCGGTCGAACGCACATTTCAGTTGACCACTAATTCCCCAGTAATACATAGGAGAAGCTAAAACCACAATATCTGCGTCCTTGTAGGCCGGATAAATCTTCTGCATATCGTCTTTTTGAACACACGGGCTTGCTGTGTCCTTGCCGCCATTACAACAACCTAAGCAACCATGAATGTTCATTTTTTGCAAGTCAAAACATATAACTTCATTTCCCGTGGCTTCTGCTCCTTTTATGAAATGAGTTATAAGGGCTTTAGTATTTCCATTCGGGCGTGGGCTCCCATTCAAAATACAAATCTTTTTGCTCATAAGCTATACACCTCCAAAATTTATGTTATAATTATAGCAGCACATACAAGTAAAATAAAGTACGCACATTTTAGTTAGATACTATCTAAAAGGAGAGTTATATTTATGTTTAAAGATTTTATAGCAAATGCAAATTTTGAAGATACCGGATTTAGTTATACATTGTCGTTAATTAACGGAAAATATAAAATGGTAATCCTGTACTGCCTTATGGAATTTAAAGTAGTACGATATAATGAGTTGAAGCGATATATCAAATCTATATCCCACAAAACTTTAAGTAATTCTCTAAAGGAATTAGAGAAAGACCAACTCATAATCCGCAAAGAATACCCTCAAATACCGCCCAAAGTTGAATACAGTTTATCGGAAAAAGGGCAGTCGCTCATGGAAATATTAGACCAGTTATGTGTATGGGGCGAGAACCATAGAGATAGCTCAAAATAGTGGGGCTGTCGCTTGTCAATTTCTTGTGTGTTACTTTATAGCACATGAGCATTTACTCAAGGCACATATTTATCTACATACAGCAAGCGGCGATACTCCTGCTCTGGAATATCGCCGCTTTCGTTCTCATATATCAAAACTTGTCACATCAAGGCGCTTTCAAAAATGGTGTAGTGGTGGTGTAGTAAGCGCCCTTTTGCTCCGCAGAGCCATTGATTTTACTGGCTTTTCCGGAACTTTTCAAGATACTGCCGTGGCACACAAAAAGTATTTTTATCATCTATTCAAAACTCCTTGAAAGTGCCGTGTTTTCTTGATTTCCGGGCATTTTCCCCGGCTCAATTTTCCCCCTGCTCCTTGGCATTTCGTGGCATAAATCCGCACACCTTT
>DHCMC07803__coassemble_1177_pt1 | contig 15877 bp, 15 predicted proteins | sample DHCMC07803__metabat2_low_PE_051 | metagenome-assembled genome bin DHCMC07803 | reverse complement strand
TAAATTGCAACCAAAAACGGTAAATTGCAAATGTATGTTCGGTCGTAGGGGCGGCGTGTACGCCGCCCGTGCAATTTTATCTTGCCGTGAACGCGCGGTGCCGCATCCCCGTTCCCGCGCCCTGTAGGGCGGGGTCTTGACCCCGCCGTGGGATTTTGCGCGGCCCGCAAATTCCCCGCCTGCCGGGACGTTGTCCGGCGCGGTCAAGACGCGCGCCCTACAAATCTACCGAAAGATCATAAATCGCCTGTTTTGCTTCCGTACATCCCGCATAAAACCCAAAAAATGCCATGGGGTTTCCCCCATGGCATTTTTATTCGGGATTTCTTTGGTCCTTTCTTTGCAAAGAAAGGACGCCCCCCTCCCCGCCGCGCACGCTCTGCACGAACTGCCGGGGCGTCTGGCTGTATTCCGCCTTGAACGCCCGGTAAAAATTGGCGTAGTCGCCAAAACCGCAGTACTGGCACACCTCGTTGGGCAGCACGCCGCCCGCCAGCAGCTGCTTGGCGTTAATGAGCCGTTTCTGCAAAATATACCGGTGCACCGTGGTGCCCACCTGGGCGTCGAACTTGCGCAGCAGGTGGTATTTGCTGATGAAGAACCGCGCGGCCAGGTCATCCAGCGTCAGCGGCTCGTTGAAATGCTCGTTGATGTAGTGCAGCACCGCGTCCACCACTTCGTCGCTGGCGCCCGCGGGGCGGCTGTCGCTGCGTTCCTCGGCGGCGCGGTTCAGCCCGATGACCAGCTCCACCAGCGCCCCCTGGGCCAGCAGGTCGCTGCCGTAGGCGCGGGATTCCTTCTGCTTGTACAGCCGTTCCGCCGCAGCCCGCAGCTGGGCCCCCGTGGCGCCGTCGGGCCGCAGCAGGTTGGTGTGGGTGGCCACCGTGGTGTCGAAACAGCGGGTCAGGCTGGTGTTCGGGGTGGACAGCCGCTCCAGATAAGGCCGCGCCACCCACAGCACGATGCGCTCATACGCGTCGTCCGCGCCGATGCGCGCCTGGTGCAGTTCCAGCGGGCTGACCAGCATCCAGTCCCCCGGCCGCATGCGGAAGATCCTGTTCTCCACGATGTACTCCACCCGCCCCCGCAGCAGCAGGTAGATCTCGTAAAAATCATGGTGGTGCAGGTCCACCTCGTTCATGTAGGTGGAGCGGTAGCGGTAGATCTCATAGTCCTGCTCCACCATCGTCTGCCGCCGCGTATAGGGATTGAACGCCGCTTTCGCCATTTTTATGCCTCCCGGTCAACGGGGGCGGCAGCCGCGCACCGGCTCCGCAGCCCCTCCGCCAAAATTCCAGCCAGGACCGCGCACCCGCCGCGGGGCTCCCCGCATGCGATTTTGGCTGAAATCCCCCTGTATGTGTCCCCCGCCGCCGGCGCAATCTCCGGCCTAAGCGCCGGGCCTTTGGCCCGGTTGGCCTCCGAAACGCGCCTGCGGGCGCAGTGTCCGCCGGCGGGGACGGTTTTGAACTTCGGCTTCTCTGTTTTTTAGTTTACCGCAATTATTGCAATCTTTCAAGCAATCTCGGCCATTTTCTTGTGAAAAATTGCAGCGTATACTGTAGGCATCAGGGCGGCACAAGGCCGCTCATCCCCACGCGTTCACACAAAAGGAGCGATTTTATCATGCAGATGAATGCAACTTCCCTCGTGCGGCAAAAGGCGGAATGGGAGGAACTGGGCGTCAGGCTGCCCGCTTTCGACCACGCCGCCATGACCGCCGCCACCAAAGCCCACCCGGTGTGGGTGCATTTCGGCGCGGGCAACATTTTCCGCGGGTTCATCGCGGCGCTGCAGCAGCGGCTGCTCAACGAGGGGCTGGCCGACCGCGGCATCATCGCGGCGGACACCTTCGACTACGACATCATCGACAAGATCTACGCCCCCTATGACAACCTGACCATGATGGTCACGCTGAACCCCGACGGCACCACCAGCCGCGAGATCATCGGTTCGGTGGCCGAGGCCCTGCGCGCCGATTCCTCCGACCCCGCCATGATGGCCCGTTTCCAAGAGATCTTCACCGACCCCGGCCTGCAGATGATCTCCTTCACCATTACCGAGAAGGGCTACGCCCTCTACCGGCCCGACGGCAGCCTGATGCCGGTCGTCCAGGCCGACATGGACGAGGGCCCCGAACACGCCCGCCACGCCATGAGCATGGTAGCCGCCCTGCTGTATGAGCGGTTCCAGGCCGGGCAGTACCCGCTGGCGGTGGTCAGCATGGACAACTGCTCCCACAATGGCGAGAAGCTGCAGTCCAGCGTGATGACGGTGGCCGAAGCCTGGCAGAAGAACGGTTTCGTGGGGCAGGACTTCCTGGATTACCTCCAGGACGAGAAAAAGATCGCCTTCCCCTGGTCCATGATCGACAAGATCACCCCGCGCCCCCACCAGATGGTGGAGGAATCGCTGGCCAAAGACGGCATCGAGGGCATGGCCCCCATCGTCACCTCCAGGAACACCTACATTGCGGCCTTCGTCAACGCCGAGCGCCCGCAGTACCTGGTGGTGGAGGACAAGTTCCCCAACGGCCGCCCGCCGCTGGAGAAGGCGGGCGTCTACCTGACCGACCGCGACACCGTCAACAAGACCGAGCGCATGAAAGTCACCACCTGCCTGAACCCGCTGCACACGGCCATGAGCGTGTACGGCTGCATGCTGGGCTACACGCTGATCTGCGACGAGATGAAGGACGCCGACATCGTGGCGCTCATCAAGCGGCTGGGCTACGTGGAGGGCCTGCCGGTGGTGGTGGACCCCGGCATCCTGGACCCGAAAGACTTCATCGACGAGGTGGTGGGCCAGCGCCTGCCGAACCCCTTCATGCCCGACGCGCCCCAGCGCATCGCCACCGACACGTCCCAGAAGGTGGGCATCCGCTTTGGCGAGACCATCAAGAGCTACATCGCCGAAGGGCGCGACCTGAACACGCTGGTGTCCATCCCGCTGGCGCTGGCGGGCTGGCTGCGCTACCTGCTGGCGGTGGACGACGAGGGCAAGGCCTTTGAAGTTTCGGCCGACCCGCTGAAGGACGACCTGCAGGCCAGGCTGGCGGGCATCGAGGTGGGCAAGCCCGGGACGTACCAGGGCCAGCTGCAGGGCATCCTGAACAATGCGTCCATCTTCGGGGTGGACCTGACCACTACCCCGCTGGCGGCGAAGATCGAAGCATACTTTGTGGCCGAACTGGCGGGCCCCGGCGCGGTGCGCAAGACGCTGCACGAAGCGCTTTCTTAAGTAGGGCGGGGTCGTACCCCGCCGCGGGAACGCCCCGGCAGGTGCGGTTTCCCCTCTCCCCGCACATTCCACACAAACACCCAAACATACAAAACGATCAACAAGCCATGCGTAGGGGCCGCATGTATGCGGCCCGTGCGCAATGCGGTCGGGCACCCGTTCCCGGTTCAACTCCCCCAACCGTTATATGTTATAATAAAAATAAAAATCACCCACACACCCACAACACAACAAGGAGGACACCCCCTATGAAAATGAAAATGGGCTGGCGCTGGTACGGCGAAGGCAACGACCCCATCACGCTGGACGACATCCGGCAGATCCCGGGCGTGGAGAGCATCGTCTGGGCGCTGCACGACAAGATGCCCGGCGAGATCTGGCAGGAGGACGAGATCAAGAAGGTCGTGGACCTGATCCACTCCAAGGGCTTTTCCGCCGAAGTGGTGGAGAGCGTCAACGTCCATGACGACATCAAGATCGGCCTGCCCACCCGCGACCAGTATATCGAGAACTACAAACAGTGCATCCGCAACCTGTCCAAGTACGGCGTGAAGGTCATCTGCTACAATTTCATGCCCATCTTTGACTGGACCCGCACCGACCTGTTCCACCCGGTGGGCGACGGTTCCACGGCGCTGTTCTACCAGAAAGATCTCATCAAGGACGATTACAAGGCCATGGCCGAGTATATCATGAGCTTTACCGAGAAGTACAACATGACTTTCCCGGGCTGGGAGCCGGAGCGCATGGCCAAGCTGGACGAACTGTTCAAGGCCTACGCCCCCGTCACCAAGGAGAAACTGTGGGAGAACCTGCAGTATTTCCTGGAAGCCATCATGCCCACCTGCCGCGAGTGCGACGTGAAAATGGCCATCCATCAGGACGACCCGCCGTGGGACATCTTCGGCCTGCCCCGGCTGCTGGTCAACGCCGAGGCCATCGACCGGTTCCTGTCCATGGTGGACGACCCGTACAACTGCCTGACGCTGTGCTCCGGCAGCCTGAACGCCAACCCGGACAACAACGTGGCGGCCATCGTGCGCAAGCACAGCGACCGCATCCCGTTTGCCCATATCCGCAACATCCACCACTTCGAGAACGGCGATTTCAGCGAAGCCGCCCACCGCGACTGCTGCGGCGAGACCGGCATCATCGAGATCCTGCGCGCCTACCATGACGGCGGGCACGATGTGATCATCCGCCCCGACCATGGCCGCCAGCTGTGGGAGGAAGGCCCCGGCAACTGCCGCCCCGGCTACGGCAAGTATGACCGCGCCCTGGGCACCCAGTACATGCTGGGCGTCTGGGACCTGCTGGACCGTCTGGACGAAGAGAAGGCCGCCCAGGCGTAAGGTTTGGCGGATGTCCTTTCTTTGCAAAGAAAGGACCAAAGAAATTCTGATCAAAAATGCCATGGGGTAAATACCCCATGGCATTTTTAGTGAAAAGTTCTTTTGGTTCTTTTCTTTCAAGAAAAGAACGATAAAAAATGATTTTACGCCGCGCAAGCGTCCCGGAAGGTGAAGCACGACCGGGCAGTTCCCGCGGCGGGGTCAAGACCCCGCCCTACAACCCGCCGCAAACGGCATATTGCATTGCAGACATTCCGGCAGATCGTAGGGGCGGCATGTATGCCGCCCGGAAGGTGTTCCTGCGGCAACGCGGTTTTGCGAGCCGACAGCCCGTTTTCGGATGTACCGTAGGGCGGGGTCTTGACCCCGCCGCACGGTGTTTTCGTTGCCCGTGAGGTTCCGGGTCAGGGGAACGTTCCCCGCCAACCGCCCGGTCCCCATTAGGCGCAGGGGCCTCTCGCCCCCATCAACTCACGCCGTCCACCAGCCATACGCCGTCCTGGAGCACTAAGGCGATCTCGCCGGAAAATTCCGCGCCGTCCTCGCCCTCCGGCCCTGCGGTCAGGGTGTAGGTGAAATACTGCTCGGTGTCGGTGGCGGTGGCACTGGGGGTCACCTCCAGGTCCTGCACCGTCACGGCCTGCCCCGGCCACTGGGACGCGGCACGGGTGGGCAGGCGGTTCTCCATCGCCGCCTGCACCCCCGCATCGGTGATGCCGCCGTCCAGGCCGGCGCGCAGCTGTTCTTCCAGCGCCGCCGTGTCGCCGTCCGCCAGGGCCGTTTCCAGCGTTTCAGCCGTCCCCGCGTCGGCGGTGTACAGCGCCCGCAGGGCGGTCTCGGCTGCCTGTTCGGCGTCCGGGGCTTTTTGCTGGCCGCAGCCGGCCAGCAGCGCCGCCAGCAGCAGGGCGGCGCACAATAAACGTGTCTTGTTCATCCGTAAGCTCCTTTCCGTCAGGCATAATAGAAGGCGATGCCTGTGTTCACCAGCGCCATCGCCCCGAAAAACAGCGCCAGCCCGCCGTGCAGCAGCCGCAGCCAGCGGCGGTCCGCCTGCCGGCAGGACAGCCAGGACCCCGCCGTCCACAGCAGCCACAGCGGGGTCCAGCCCCAGTAGGGCAGGAAAAACAGCAGCACGCAGGACGCCACCGAGATCAGCTGATACCGCCGGGTCGGCTCCAGCACCCAGGCGCGCAGGAATCGTTTCAGCATCGGGCCCCCTCCTTTGCAGCTGCAGCGTTTTTTTCATCATAGCACGCCCCCACGACCCCGTCAAGTTTTTTCGCTGCTGCGTGGTTGTCCTTTCTTTACAAAGAAAGGACCAAAGAAATTCCAATTAAAAATCCCAGAGGGGGTGTACCCCCTCTGGGATTTTTGGTTAAGAGTTCTTTTGGTTCTTTTCTTGCAAGAAAAGAACACATCACACCGCGCCGTAGATGCCGCGCACCGATACTTCCCCCGTGAACACTTTCTGCACGCCGCCGTCGGTGCGCACCACCAGGCGGCCTTCCGCGTCGATGTCCCCGGCCACGCCGCTGCCGCCGTCAAAGGTCACGCGGCGGCCCAGGTTGACGCAGGCCGCCTTGTACCGTTCGCGGTAAGGCGCAAAGCCCTCCACCTCGTAGGTGTACAGCGCGCGGTCAAAGCCGAAATCCGTCAGGTACTGCGCCAGCCATTCGGGGTCGCGGTCCAGGTCCACGTCCACGCCCTGGCAGGCAAGGCTGGCGCCGTGGGGCAGGCCCTGCGCTTCAAAAAACGCCTGCGGCTGGCCCAGGTTCACCCCCACGCCCACCAGCAGGGCATGGCCGTCGCCGGCGCTTTCGCACAAAATGCCCGCGATCTTTTTGCCGTTCAGCAGCAGGTCGTTGGGCCACTTGATCCGGCACTGCACGCCGTAGCGCGCGTGCAGGGTATCGGCCACGGCCAGGCTGGCGAACAGCGGCAGCGTGGCGGGCTGGGCCAGCGGCGTTTTGAGCACCACCGTGCAGAACAGCGCCTGGCCCGGCGCGTCCGCCCAGGCGCGGCCCAGGCGGCCCCGGCCCGCGGTCTGGTTGGTGGTGTACACCGCCCCGATGGGCCCGAACCGGTCCAGGTGTTCCTTGGCCCAGGCGTTGGTGCTGCCCACCTGGGGCAGAAAGAGCACGCTCTCGTTCAAATTTCCGGCACCCGCTTCCATCCAAATTCGCACTGGCCGTCGGTCACCGTGATGACCCCGTAGCTGCCGCCGTCCCGCAGGCTGCCGGGGTTGAACACGGTGGCCGCCGCGCCCACGCCCCGGGTCAGTTCCCGCACATGGGTGTGGCCGAACAGCGCCACGTCGGCCCCGCGCGCCCCGGCGCTCTCGGCCAGCCGCTCGCTGCCCATTTTCACGCCGTAATGGTGCCCGTGGGTGTAGAAGAACAGCACCCCCGCAAAGGGGGCCAGGCCCTCGGCGGGTTCGCTGTAGCCCACGTCGCAGTTGCCCGCCACCCGGTAGATGGGGTACGGCACGGGGGTCTTGCGCAGTTCCAGCGCCGCGTTGAGGTCATACAGCCCGTCGCCCAGGTAAAACAGGGCGTCGGCGGATTCATTGTCCAGCACCCAGCGCAGGCTGCGCAGGCGGCCATGGACGTCGCTGATCACAAGGATCTTGGTGGTCTCAGACATCGGAGGGGTCCTTTCAGAAGATACAAGATACTACATAAGGAACGCTGCGGCAGGCGGGGTTTTGGCAGGGGCCGCGCCGGGGCCCGTTGTGTGCAGGGGCGGCGTGTACGCCGCCCGGGGAACGCCGTATCGGCCCGGAACACGGCGGGCAAGGCCCTGCGGCCTGCAGGGCGCGTCTCACTCCCGGCCGATCAGTTCCCGGTAGATCTCCCCTTTGCTGAACGGCGTGCCCGCGGCGGCCTGTTTGGCCGCGGCGGCGGGAGGCAGCCCGCCTTGCTGCAAGGCGCGGGCGGCGGCCACCACGTCCTCCTTCGCGGGGGCGTCGGCCTGCACGGCGCCGGGCGCAGCCCCCGCCACCACCAGCACATACTCGCCGCGCGGCTCGTGGTCCCGGTAAAACTCCACCGCCGCGCCCAGGGTGGTCTTGACGATCTCCTCATGCAGCTTGGTCAGTTCCCGGCACAGGCTCACGGGGCGGTCGGGGCCCAGCGCCGCCGCCAGGTCGTCCAGCGTGGCGCGCAGCTTGTGGGGCGCTTCATACAGCAGGATGGTCCGGGTCTCGCCCTGCAGCGCCGCCAGCCGCGCGCGGCGGTCGCGCTTGGGCACGGGCAGGAAGCCCTCGAACACGAAGCGCGCCGTGGGCTGGCCGCTGGCCGCCAGCGCCGTGATGCACGCCGACGCCCCCGGCACCGGCACCACGCGGATGCCCCGGGCGTGGGCTTCGGCCACGATCTGCTCCCCGGGGTCGCTGATGCAGGGCATGCCCGCGTCGCTGCACAGGGCGCAGTCCTCCCCCGCTTCGATGCGCTGCAAAATGGCCGCGCCGTGGTGCAGGGCGTGTTCATAGTAACTGACCAGCGGTTTTTTCAGCCCCAGGTGGTTGAGCAGCCGCAGCGTGACGCGGGTATCCTCGGCGGCGACGAAATCCACCGCGCCGAAGGTCGCCGCCACCCGGGGCGGCATGTCGTCCAGATTGCCGATGGGCGTCGCCACCAGATACAACGTACCCGCCAACGCAGCCCCTCCCTTCCCTTGCATAGTCTATCCATTATACACGCAAAGCCCCGCTTTGGCAAGCGGGGCTTTGCGGTTTTTCGCCGTCCAACGGCGCTTTTTCCCCGGGGAACGGTCCCGGGGAAAGCCGGGACCGCCCTGCGGGACCAAACTCAGTCGCCGCTGCGCTCCTCGAACCCGTATTCGTGTTCTTCCGGCGGCAGGTTGCGCACCGTCATGCCCTCGATGCGCCCCCAGCGGCAGGTCTGTTCGATCATGGGCACCAGGCGTTCCAGCTGCCCGGGGTCGCCCTGGGCTTCCAGCGTCACGCTGCCGTCCCAGTTGTTGGCCACCCAGCCGGTCAGGCCCAGCCTGCGGGCCGCGCAGGTGGCAAAGTAGCGGAACCCCACCCCCTGCACCCGGCCCGTGAAGCGCCAGCGCCGTCGTTGTATGCTCATGGCCGTCCCTCCGTGACGTTTGTTTCCGGTGTTTCCGGCTCCTGGCGGCACAGCCGCCGCGCGTGCCGCGCCATCGCCCAGGCTGCGGCGCAGGCCGCCAGCGCCCCCGCCAGGGGGTGGACGCCCACGCCCGTCAGTTCCTGCAGCAGCGGCCCCAGGGCCGCCAGCACCGGCAGGGCGTCATGGTACGCGATGGCCCAGCGCAGGCCCTGGCGCACGTTCTTCACCGCCTCCCGGGCCAGGGCCACCGCTTGCGGCAGGCCGGTCAGGTCCCGGCGCATCAGCAGCAGGGCGGCGGCGTCCAGGGGGCCTTCCGCCGCGCCGGTCTGCACCGGCAGCGCGGCGGCGGCAAAGGCGGCGGGCGGCGTGTGCGGCCCGCCCACCAGCGCCGCGGGGGCGGGGAGTTCCCGGGTCTTTTGCACAAAGCCCTCCGCATCCAGCCCTGCGGCGACGGCGTCTGCGCCCAGGCCCGCCTGACGGGCGGTGTGCAGGACGGCCGGGGCCTGCGCGGCCGAGAATACCGCCACCTGCAGGCCCTGGGCCTGCAGTGCGGCCACGGCGGGGGCCGCGTCGGGCCGCACCGAGCGCGAGATGCCGATGACCCCCGCGGGGCTGCCCGCCAGCACGAAATACAGCGGCGTAGCGCCCCGGCGTTCCAGCGCCTGCCCTGCTTCAAGCAGGTCGGGCGGCAGGGGGCAGAACCCGGCGATGAACGCCGCGCCGCCCCCGGCGATGACCTTGCCCGCCACCTTGCCCTGCAGGCCCTGGCCGGGGACCGTTTCGGCCCCGGCCACGGCGGTGTACTTCACGCCGTCGGCCTCGGCCCTGCGCAGGATGGCCCGCGCCAGCGGGTCGGCGGCCTGCAGGCAGAGCCCTGCGGCCATGCTCAGCAGGAATTTTTCCGGCACGCGGCGGGTGCCGGTGACCTGCACGACCTCCGGCTCGCCCGCGTCCAGCGCCGCGGCGGCGTCCAGCCCCACGGCGCGCACCTCTGCGGCCTGTTCCAGCGCGGCCAGCGTGCGGAAATACACGCCCCGCACCGCGGCGCTGCCCGCAGCCCCGCACAAAGCCGCCGTCACCCCCGGCAGCAGGGCCGTCGGGCTGCCCACGGCCAGCACGGCCAGGGCGGCCCCCAGCGCGCGCCCGGGCCCGAAGCCGGCCGCCAGCCACAGCAGGAAGGCCGCCGCGGCCAGCGCCAGCGCCCGCCGCGCGGTCTTGCGGGCAAACTGCCCCGCCCAGCGGGCCAGGGGGCCTTCCCCGGCGGCGCATTCGGTGACCAGCGCGGCCAGACGCGCCTGTACGGTCCCGGCCCCGGCGCGCTCCACCTCGCAGGTGAGCGTGCCCTCTTTCAGCACGGTCCCGGCGCAGACGGCGGAACCGGGGAATTTTTTCACCGGCGCTTTTTCGCCGGTCAGCGCCTGCTCCCGCACGGCGCCCACGCCCTCGCACACGGCGCCGTCGGCGGGGATGACCTCCCCGGCCCGCACCAGCACCCGGTCCCCGGGGCGCAGGGCGGCGGGGTCCACGGCCTGTTCCGCGCCGTCCTGCAGGCGGCGGGCGCTGCGGGCGCGCCGCCCCACCCGGAACAGCGGCGCGGCGGCCTGTTCCAGCTTCTGCTGCCAGAACCACTCCCCCGCGGCGGCCAGCGCCGGCAGCAGGGCGGCGGCTTCAAAATACCAGTCCCGGCGCACGGGGCCGCCCGCGGCGGCCCCGGCCCCCAGGGCGAGCACGCCGTAGGCCAGCCCCGCGCAGGCCCCCAGCAGGGCCAGCGCCGCGCCGCCGGGTTCGCGGCGGGCCAGTTCCTGCGCGCCCCGGCGCAGCACGTCCCGCAGCGCCCAGGCCACGCCCAGGGCCAGGGCCAGCTGCACCGCCCCGCACGCCAGCGCCAGCGCGCCCTGTTCCAGGGCGTCGGGCAGCGGCGCCAGCGCCAGCGCCAGCAGCGGCGCCAGCAGGCAGAGCGCCGCCGTCAGCTGTTTTTTCCTGTTCTCGCGTTGCATGGCAAGCTCCTTCGCAAGATCCCGTCCCCTTTTGCCGCCTTCTGTGCCGGGAAGGCGGCGCGGGGGAACGTCAAAAAAAGAAAGTCCGATCCCCATTAGAACAGATGTTCGGGCAGAAAAATGTCGTGCCGCGGCACCCTGGCCCAGTCGAAGGCCTCCACCAGGTCCTGCGGGGCCGCCGGGCGCGGCGCGTCCTGCAGGCCGCAGGCAAAGGCCAGCCTGCCCACGATCTCCTGCGGCGTATAGCGCGCCCGCAGGTTTTCCAGGCTCTGGTCGCCGTCCCGCTTGGACAGCCGCCGCCCCTCGTGGTCCAGCAGCAGCGGCAGGTGGTAAAACTGCGGGGCCTGCAGCCCCAGTTCGCGGTACAGCCACAGCTGCCGGGGGGTGCTGCTCAGCAGGTCGGCCCCCCGCACCACCTCGGTCACGCCCATCAGCGCGTCGTCCACCACCACGGCCAGCTGGTAGGCGAACACCCCGTCGGCACGGCGCAGGTAAAAGTCCCCGCAGTCCCGGGCCAGGTTTTCGGCATACGGGCCCAGGTGGCCGTCCGTGAAGGCGATCTCTTCATCGGGCACCCGCACCCGCCAGGCCGGGGCCTTGTGCCTGGCCTTTTCGGCGGCTTCGGCGGGGGTCAGGCCCCGGCAGGTGCCGGGGTAGACGACCTGGCCGTCGCTGCGGTGGGGCGCGCTGGCCGCGTGCAGCTGGCTGCGGCTGCAAAAGCAGGGGTAGACCAGCCCTTTGGCGGCCAGCTTGTCATAGAACTGTTGGTAGACGGCCGACCGCTCGCTCTGGTACACCGGGGGCTGCGGCCCGTCGGCCGCCAGCCCCAGCCACGCCAGGTCGTCCACGATGGCGTCGGCGTAGCGGCGGGGGCAGCGCGCGGCGTCCAGGTCCTCGATGCGCAGCAGCACCTGCCCGCCCTTGCTTTTGGCCGAAAGCCAGGCCAGCAGGCAGCACAGCAGGTTGCCCAGGTGCATCCGGCCGCTGGGGCTGGGCGCGTAACGGCCCGCCGTCATTCCAGCGTGTACACGCCGTCGCCCAGCGCCCGCAGGTGTACGCGGTAGAAGGCGGCCACGGCGCGGATCATGGCGTTCACGTCGGCCACGGCGGCGGTCTCCACCGCCGCGTGCATGGCCAGCTGGGGCAGGCCGATGTCGGCCATGGGGATGGGCAGGCTGTGGCTCAGCAGGTTGCCCAGGGTGCTGCCGCCGGGTTCGTCGGCGCGGTTGGTGAAGGCCTGCACCGGCACCCCGGCTTTTGCGCAGACGGCGCGGAACACCCCGCCGCTGAGGGCGTTGGTGGTGTATTTCTGGCTGGCGTTGTATTTGAGCACCACGCCGCCGCCCAGCCGCACGGGGGCGGCGGGGTCGCTCTTGGCGGCGAAGTTGGGGTGCACGGCGTGGCCGTTGTCGGCGCTGAGCAAAAAGCTGTTGGCCAGCGCGCGCGGCCCGGCCTGGGCGCTGTGGGGCACGGCTTCCAGGATGCGGTCCAGCACGTCCCGCAGGAAGCTGCTCTGCGCCCCCTGCCGGGAGGAGGAGCCCACTTCCTCGTTGTCCAGCATGGCCCACACGGGGGCGCAGGCGCTGTCGGTCTCGGCCGCCGCGTCCAGGAAGGCCAGCAGCGTGGCGGCGGCGCATTCCAGGTCGTCGATGCGCGGCGCCAGGAAGAACTCCCCGTCCGGCCCGATGCGCGCGGGCGTCTGGCGCACCACCAGCTGCAGGTCGCGGTCCAGGATGTCGGCGGCCGCCACGCCCAGTTCCTCACACAGCAGGTCGGTCAGGGTGCGGCCCTCCGCGGGGCCCCACAGGGGCTGCATGTCGATCTGGGGATTGTACTCGTGGCCGCGGTTCACGTCGCGCTGCATGTGGATGGCCAGCGAGGGGATCACCAGCAGGTCGCGGTCCAGGTGGACCAGCCGCGTTTCCACGCCGTCCCCGGTGCGCAGCAGCACGCGGCCCGCCACGGTCAGCGGGCGGTCCAGCCAGGTGGCCATGTTCATGCCGCCGTAGCCCTCCACGCTCAGGCGGCGGCAGCCGTCGTTTTCCACGGTGTCGGCCTTGATCTTCCAGCCGGGGGAATCGCTGTGGCTGGCCGTGATGCGCCACCCGCCGATGGCATGGTCCGGCACGCGCCAGGCTGCCACGGCGGACCCGCCGCGCACCAGGTAGTACCCGCAGCCGGGTTCCAGGTTCCAGTAATCGGCCTCCTCCAGCCGGGTGAATCCGGCGGCGTCCAGCCAGGCGGCGGCGGTGGCGGCGGCATGGCAGGGGGTCACGCCCTCCTGCAGAAATTCAAAAACGTCTTCGATCATCGCTTTCCCTCTCCTGTCGTTCTGTTTCCATTCTACCGCAAATGCCTGCCCGGGGCAAGTTGCAAAAAAGGAAATTTCCGCCTATACTGGGACGGGGGCGGCGGCGGCCCCTTTCGGCCCCGCCGCGCATACTATGGAACACATGGGAAGGGGGAGCTGCTATGAATGGGAAGAACAAGGCCCGGGCCGGGGGGCGCGGGCGGCGCATTTTACTGTGGGCCCTGGCGCTGGCGGTCCTGCTGGCGGGCTGCGCCCCGGCGGTCGCCGCCGGGGAGAGCGCCGCTGCGGCGGAGAGCGCGGCCACGGCGGAGAGCGCCGCCTCGCCTGCCGCCGTGCAAAGCCGCCTGACGGCGGTGCTGGACGCCTTCGTCGCCTATGAAGCGGACACGGCGGGCGGCAGCCTGAAAACGGCGGCCGCCGCCGCGGACCTGGTGTTCTACCTCAGCGGGGATCCCGTGCCCGACGACCTGTACGGGCAGACGCGGGCCTGGCAGCAGGGCCTGGACGCAGGCGGGCAGGCGTTGCTGGAGGCCAACTGGCCGGGCATCTACGCCTGCGCCCGGGACATCTGCGCGGACCCGGCGGCCCGGCAGGGGCTGCTGGACGACGCCGGTGTGACCGGGGACCTCGCCGCCCTGGACCTGAACGGCGTGCCCGCACGGCTGGACGCCATGAACGAGGCGCTGGGCGGCTGACGCCCGCGCCCAAGGCAGGGGCGGCGCGGCGGGCCGCCCTGTCTTTTTCCCATCTTTTTTTGCGGAAACGCTACTCAAAAAACACACAATGTGTTATAATACTGTTAAATATCCCCTGCGCGGCCGCGTCCCGCAGGTTTCGTACAAAAAGGAGGATACCCGTCATGCCCAATCCCACATTCCTGGCCCTGGAACCCTTCGACGGCACCGTGGTGATGGTCAGCATCGTGCTGGTCTTTGCCATGCTGGTGGCGCTGTGCCTCATCATCATGCTGGAAGGCCGCTTCTTTGACCGCGCCTCCGGCAAGGCGGCCGAACCGGCCCCCGCTGCCGCCCCCGCGCCCAAGGCGGCCCCGGCAGCCCCGGCAGCCCCCGCCCCGGCGGCGAAGGCCCCCGCCGCGCCCGTGCCTGCGGACGGCGCCGTTCCCGGCGAGGTCGTGGCCGCCATTGCGGCGGCGGTATCCGTCCTGCTGGGGGAGGGCGCCGTGGTGCGCGGTATCCGCCGCGTACCGGCTTCCGCCGCTTCCCGCCGCGGGGCCTGGGGCGACGCTGCCGCGCGTGAACTCACCACGCCGTTCATGTAAGGGGGTGCGCATATGGGTGCGATTCTGACCAATATCACCGAGATCTTCGCCAACTCCGGCTGGGCGCAGATCTTTCTTGTGCAGGACGGCTGGAAATACGCCGTCATGCTGGCGGTGGCCTGCGTGCTGCTGTACCTGGCCATCGTCAAGCAGTTCGAGCCGCTGCTGCTGCTGCCCATCGGCTTCGGCATGCTGATGACCAACCTGCCGCTGGACGGCATCTTCCATATCGAGATCTTCCTCAATGAGACCAACCACATCAACTGGGAGATGCTGGGCAATTCCGGCGGCCTGGCGGACTACATCTACCTGGGGGTCAAGCTGGGCATCTACCCGCCGCTGATCTTCCTGGGCATCGGCACCATGACCGACTTCACCCCGCTGATCGCGCGGCCCTCCAGCCTGCTGCTGGGCGCGGCGGCCCAGCTGGGCATCTTCTTCACCTTCATCGGCGCGCGCCTGCTGGGCTTCACCGGCCCCGAGGCCGCGTCCATCGGCATCATCGGCGGCGCGGACGGCCCCACGGCCATCTACACCACCACCCGTCTGGCGCCCCACCTGCTGGGCTCCATCGCGGTGGCCGCCTACTGTTATATGGCGCTGGTGCCGGTGATCCAGCCGCCCATCATGCGCTTCCTGACCACCGAGAAGGAGCGCCAGGTCATCATGGACACCCCGCGCCAGGTCTCCAGGACCGAGAAGATCCTCTTCCCCATCGTGGTCACCATCATCGTCAGCCTGACCCTGCCCGACGCGGCCATCCTGGTGGGCTGCCTGATGATGGGCAACCTGATGAAAGAATCCGGCGTGGTGGAGCGCATCACCAAGACCGCAGGCAATGAACTGATGAACATCATCACCATCTTCCTGGGCTTCTCGGTGGGCTGCACGACCAACGCCTCCACCTTCCTCACGCTGCAGACCGTGGAGATCATCGTCCTGGGCGTCGTCGCCTTCGGCGTGGGCACGGCGGGCGGCGTGCTGCTGGGCAAGGTCATGTGCGCCCTGACCCACGGCAAGATCAACCCGCTGATCGGTTCCGCCGGCGTGTCCGCCGTGCCGATGGCGGCCCGCGTCAGCCAGAAGGTCGGGCAGGAGTACAATCCCCGCAACTACCTGCTGATGCACGCCATGGGCCCCAACGTGGCCGGCGTCATCGGTTCCGCCGTCGCGGCCGGTATCCTCATCAACATTTTCGGCTGATCCAAAGCCGTTTCTTTCCTGTCACGCTCCCCGCCGGCAAGCCCCGGCGGGGAGTTTTGCGTCCCCCGGCGCGCGTTTTTTTGAACAGGTGTATCTTTTTACAAAATGTTCATACCAGAATCATAATTTTTTCGCAGTTATCGGGTATTGTATAAGCACAGGGACGGAGCCGCAACCGATCCCTGGAACATGATTCCTCCTCACACCGAACGAAATACCCCAAATGCCCCCGCCCGGAGCCGCAACCGGGCGGGGGCGCTTCGTTTTTCCTCACTGGGGCACGGGAAAGCCGCGCGGCATGCTGCCGCGCGGCTCAGTTCAGTTTTTCAACTGTGCTGTTAAAAATTCCGTGGTGATGCGGCAGAGGTCGGCGTCCAGCTGCGCGTCCACCGCCGCGTCGG
>DHCMC07803__coassemble_1160_pt1 | contig 16146 bp, 11 predicted proteins | sample DHCMC07803__metabat2_low_PE_051 | metagenome-assembled genome bin DHCMC07803 | reverse complement strand
TTTCAGCAGCGCGATGCTCAGCTGCGCAAGATCGCTGGGCGACACGCCGGGGATGCGCCCGGCCTGGGCCAGCGTGCGGGGGCGGATGCGCGCCAGCTTCTCCCGCGCTTCCAGGGTCATGGTCTCAAGGGGGGCGTAGTCGAAATCCTCGGGGATGGCCACGTTCTCGTGGCGCTGCACGTCGCGGATCAGCCGTTCCTCCCGGGCGATGTAGCCCGCGTAGCGGATCTCGGTCTCGATGCGCTGGGCCATGGCGGGGGTCACGCCCTCCCCGCGGCCGATGACGGCGGCGATGCGCTCATAGGTCACGGCGGGGCGGCGCAGCAGTTCCAGCGCGGTGCCGCCGCTCTCCCCCAGTTCGGCGTCCGGCGGGCAGACGGCGCGCAGGTCGGCCAGCCGGATGCGGGCGCGGCCCAGGCGTTCCAGCTCGGCGGCTTTCCGTTCCCGGTCGCGGCAAAAGGCCGCCCAGCGCGCGTCGTCCACCAGGCCGTATTCCCGCCCGATGGGGGTCAGGCGCTCGTCGGCGTTGTCCTGCCGCAGACTCAGGCGGTATTCGCTGCGGCTGGTCATCATGCGGTAGGGGTCCAGCACGCCCTTGGTCACCAGGTCGTCCACCAGCGTGCCCAGGTAGCTCGAGTGCCGGGGCAGCACCAGTTCGCTGCGGCCCAGCGCATGGCGCGCGGCGTTGAGCCCCGCCAGCAGGCCCTGGGCGGCGGCTTCCTCGTAGCCGGAGGTGCCGTTGAACTGCCCCGCGCCGTAGACCCCGGCCACGGCCTTGCTCTCCAGCGTGGGTTTGAGGGTGGTGGGGTCCACGCAGTCGTATTCGATGGCGTAGGCGGGGCGCATGATCTCCAGCCGTTCAAAGCCTTCGATCGTGCGGTACATGGCGTTCTGCACGGCTTCCGGCAGGCTGGAGGACAGCCCCTGCAGGTACATCTCCTCGGTGTCCTCGCCGCAGGGCTCCACGAACACCGGGTGGCGCTCCTTCTCCCTGAAGCGCACGACCTTGTCCTCGATGGAGGGGCAGTACCGCGGCCCCACGCCCTGGATGTCGCCGCCGTAGAGCGGCGAACGGTCCAGGTTGTCCAGGATGACCTTGTGGGTGGCGGGGTTGGTGTAGGCGATGTAGCAGTCCACCTTGTTGTGCATGGGCTCCCGGCTCAGAAAGCTGAAAGGCTGCAGCAGTTCGTCGGGGTCGCCGGGCTGGCGCTCGAGTTTGGAGAAATCGATGCTGCGGCGGTGGACGCGGGCCGGGGTGCCGGTCTTGAAGCGGCGCAAAGCGAAGCCGTGGGCGGCAAGGTCCCGGGTCAGGGCGGTGGCGGCGTGGGTGCCGTCGGGGCCGCCGTCGTAGTGGGCCTGCCCCACAAAGATGCGCCCGCCCAGCGTGGTGCCGGTGGCGATGACCACGCACCGGCAGGCGTAGTAACCGCCAAGGTTGGTGAACACGCCGCACACATGGCCGTCCCGCACGTCCAGGGCGGTGACTTCGGCCTGGTGGATGTGCAGGCCGGGGGTCTTTTCCAGGGCGTGCTTCATCCAGATGTGGTAGCGTTTGCGGTCGGTCTGCACGCGCAGGCTGTGCACGGCGGGGCCTTTGCCGCGGTTGAGCATGCGGCTCTGCAGGAAGGTGGCGTCGGCGGCCAGGCCCATCAGCCCGCCCAGGGCGTCCACCTCCCGCACCAGATGCCCCTTGGCAGTGCCGCCGATGGAGGGGTTGCAGGGCATGTTGCCGATCAGGTCCAGCGTCAGCGTAAAGACGGCGGTCTTTGCGCCCAGCCGCGCGGCGGCGTGGGCGGCCTCGATGCCCGCGTGCCCCGCGCCGATCACGATCACGTCATAAGTTCCAAGATGGTCGGTCAAAACAGTTTCGTCCTTTCGTGGGGTCCCGTGCCCGCTCTGCGTTTATTTTCCTACGCAGAACGTTTCAAACACTTCGTCGATGGTGGCCTCCGCCGCGTCCTCGCCGGTCAGGTCGCACAGGGCCTGCAAAGCGTCGGTCAGGCAGACGGCCACCGCGTCCAGCCCGAGCCCGGCGGCTACGGCTTCCTGCGCCTGCGCCAGCGCGTCCCGCGCGCGGGTGGCGGCGGCCAGCTGCCGCGCGCTGCACAGCTGGGCCGCGTGGGGGTCCAGCTGCGCCGTGCCCAAAAGTTCCGCCACGGCGGCGGTCAGGGGGGCCAGGGCGGCCTCTTCTTTTGCACAGATCGAAATGACCTGTTTAAAATACGGCTGCAAGGCGGCCTGGGCGGCGGCGGTGGAGCCGGTCAGGTCCTGCTTGTTGAGGATGGCCAGCGCCGGACGCCCCCGGCAGCGGCGGGCGATGGCGAAGTCGGCTTCGTCCAGGGGCTGGGCGGCGTCGAACACCGCCAGCACCAGCCCTGCCTCGTCCAGCTTTTTCCAGCTGCGGCGGATGCCCTCGGCCTCGATGGCGTCGCCCCCCTCCCCCACGTTGCGCACCCCGGCGGTGTCGAAGAGGTTGAGGCGGATCTCGCCCAGCTGCACGGCCTGCTCCACGATGTCCCGCGTGGTGCCGGCCACCGGCGTGACGATGGCGCGGTCGAACCCGGCCAGCAGGTTGAGCAGGGTGCTTTTGCCCACGTTGGGGCGGCCCAGCAGCACGCAGTCCACCCCGTGGCGCAGCACGGCCCCCGCGCCGTACCCGGCGATCAGGGCGTCCAGTTCGGCCTGCTGCGCGCTGAGGGCGGCGCCGAGGGCGGCGCCGGACAGTTCGGGCACGTCCTCCTCGGGGTAGTCCACCCAGGCGGTCAGGTGGGCGTTGAGGCTTTGCAGCGCGGCCTGGATGCGCCCGATGCGCTTGGCCAGCCGCCCGTCCAGGGCGGATTTTGCCAGGGCGGCCCCCTGGCGGCCGTTGGCGGCGATGACTTCCATGACGGCCTCGGCCTGGGTCAGGCTCAGGCGGCCGTGTTCCAGGGCGCGGCGGGTGAACTCCCCCGGCGCGGCGGGCACGGCCCCGGCCAGCAGCAGGGCTTCCAGCAGGCCGTCGGCCATGGCGGCGCCGCCGTGGACCGAAAGCTCGATCACATCCTCGCCGGTGTAGGAGTGGGGCGCGCGGAAGAACAGCGCGATGGTCTCGTCCATTTCCTCCCCGCGCAGGGTGTAGTGGCCCAGCAGGGCGGTGTAGCCGCGGGCCGCGGCCACGGTGCGCCCTGCGCGCAGCGGGGCAAAGACTTTTTCCACGATGGCGTAGGCGTCGGGGCCGGACACCCGCACCACGGCGATGCCGCCCTCCCCCGGCGGGGTGGCCAGCGCGCAGATGGTCTGCTCAAAACGGTCCATGGGAAGCTCCTTTGAAGAGAATGTTTGGCGGGGATCTTTTGCCGGCCGCTTTCTTTGCCAAAAAAGGGGCCGGCATGCGTCCCGCAGGGGCAGAACGGCGCGTTTTTGGTCGGGGCGCCGCTGCAAAAAGCGGGCCGTTTAGCGGCCTGCGTCCGCGCCGGTCAGCAGTTTCTGCCGCAGCCGCGCGGCGGGGGGCTGGCCGGGGGCGCTGGACGCCGCCAGCGTGCCGAAGGTGGCCCCGCTGCCGAAGGCCCCGCCGCAGTAGCGGGTGGCTGCGCCGTCCGGGCCCATGCTCATGGTGATGAGCGCCGCGTCCGGCCGGGCGTCGCGCACCAGGGCCGTGGCCAGCAGCAGCCGCGCCGCGTCGGCGCGGCTGCGGGGCATCACCGCCAGCTTGGCGATGTCCGCCCCCGCGTCCAGCATGCCGGTCAGCGTCTGTTCCATGGCGTCCACCGGGGGCGTGCCCTCAAAGTGGTGCTCGCTGAACAGCGCCGCCGCCCCGGCGGCATGGGCCGCGTCCCGCAGCCGCGCCGCCAGCGCCGTGCCGGCCCGCCATTCAATGTCCAGCGCGTCCACGCCGCCCCGGGCCAGCAGCCCGGTCAGCGCCGCGCCGTAGGCGGCGGGGTCCAGGGCGGCGCGGCCCCCCTCCCCCGCCGTGCGCACGGTCACGATCAGCGGTTTTGCCACCGCCCGGCGCACAAGGTCCAGCGCGGCGGCATAGTCTGGCACAGGCAGGGGGTCCAGCCGCAGTTCCACCAGGTCGGCCTCGGGGGCGGCGGCCGCCGCGGCGGCCTGGGCAGCCAGCGCCCCCAGCGCGGGGGCGAACAGCGGTACGATGATGCGCGGGTTTTCGGGGGTTAGCGGCAGCATAGGCGGCTCCTTTCCTGGCAGGGTGGTCTGGTTGTATTGTAGCACAATTTAAAAAAACTGTAAAATCGGCGCGGGGCCCTTGCCGCCGCCCGCCGCGCGCTGTACAATACTGACGTAACAGGAGGTTTTACCCTATGGAATCTTTCACCATGCCCGGCGGCGCGGCCCTTCTGCTGGAGGGCGGCTCCCTGCGCGGGCTGTATACGGCGGGGGCGCTGGACGCCCTGATGGAAGCGGACCTGTATTTCCCGGCGGTGGCCGGGGTCAGCGCCGGGTCCCTCAACGGCGTGAACTACGTGGCGCACCAGCCGGGGCGGGCGGCCAGCATCAACCTGCGCTACCGCCACGACCCGCGCTACTTCGGCCCCAAGGCGGCCCTCAACGGCGGCAGCCTGTTCGGGCTGCGCTTCATGCTCTACGACCTGCCCAAAGAGATCCCCTTCGACGCCGGGACCTTCTACCACGGCGGCCAGCGGATGATCGCGGTCGCCACCAGCGTGCGCACCGGCAAGCCCGCCTATTTTGAGAAAGGCCGCACCAGTTTCGATTTTCTGGAAGCCTGCCGGGCGTCGGCCAGCCTGCCGCTGGTCTCGGTGCCGGTGCGGCTGGACGGCGAACCCTACCTGGACGGCGGCTGCTCCTGCCCCATCCCGCTGCACTGGGCGCAGCAGGAAGGGTTTGCCAGGATCGTCATCATCACCACGCGGGAAAAAGGCTTCCGCAAACAGCTGCCCGGCCAGCGCATGATCGACCTCTACGACGACTTCTACGGCGACAAGCCGCTGTTCCTGGCCGCCATGCTCACCCAGGAGGTGCGCTACAACGCCCTGATGGACGAGATCGACGCGCTGGAAGCCGCGGGCAGGGTGTTCGTGCTGCGTCCGGCGCAGCCCATCGGGATCGGCCGTTTTGAGGGCGACACCGAAAAGCTGCTGGACCTGTACAACCGCGGCCGCCGCGAGATGCGCGCCGCCCTGCCCGCCCTGCGGGCCTACCTGGAAGCGTGACCCTATTATATAAGGTATAGCAAAAAAGACACCCGGCGGGGTGTCTTTTTTTATCATACAGGCAAGGCAAAACACAAGCCGCCGGGATTCCTGTGCAGGAATCCCGGCGGCTTATATCCGGCTGGTTGGGAAAACGGGGTCACTCCGCTTCCGGCTCAGGGCTGGAAGCGGGCGTGGAAGCGGTCGCGCTTTCCGCAGGCTGGGTCTGGCCTTCGGCGGGGGCGTCCAGCCATTGGATCGTATAGCTTTGCCCTGTAAGGGCGTTGATGTTCGTGATGTAGTCGGTCAGCAGCTGCTGCGCCTGCTGGCGGGCGGCCAGCAGCAGGTTCTGGTCTGCTTCGGCGGCGGCTTTCATATCGGCCTGGGCTTCGGCGAACGCCTGGCTCTGATCCTCGGCGCTGACCTTGGCGGAACCTTCGGCCACGATGTAGGAATCTTCCGTCAGGGAAGATTCATCTACCTGGCAGTCCAGGACGGTTGCCTGGGGCAGCGTGACGTTGACCGTGCTGCCGTCTACCTGAATCGAAACATCCGCCATGTTGACGCCCACCTGCACGATGCCGTCATATTCGATCCAGAACTCCTGATCCTTGCTAAAGAAAAGAAACTTTTCGGCATCCTCCCGATAGACTTTGGCCACATTATGATAGTAGCAGTCCATAACGGAAAGCTCACAGATGGCCCGCATCTGGGTTTCTTCGGGAACCATCGCAGGCGCTTCTTCCGCCGGTTTGCAGGCGGTGCAGGCCAGTGCCAGAAGGGCGGCCAGCGTAAGGGAAATCATCTTTTTCATCATGGGTCGCCTCCTTTACATCGTCTGGAACACCAGGGTATAGTGGGTTCCGCTTTGTTCCAGCAGCGGCTGGGTCAGCGCGGTGATGACATTTTTGGCGTTTTCCTCGGCAAAGTCCAGCAGTGCGTCCTGGCTTTCGCTCTCTGTTTTGGCGTCCTCTTTGCAGAGGGACAACGCCTGGGAGGAAACGGTTGCCGTTTCGGCTTTTTTGTTGACGAAGATGTAGTCCAGCGAACCGGCATCTACCAAAACGTTGGTGATGCGGGCTTGGGGCAGGGTGACGGTGATAACGTTGGTGTCCGCATCCAGCGTGGCGGTGCAGTCCCGGAAGTCGATGCCCGCATTTACCTTGGCTTCATAGGCTACATAATAGTCCACTTCCTCGGGGTCTTTTTCATTCATGACTGTTGCAATGCCGTTATACGCCGTGGTGTAGGTGGACAATTCGCTGGTATGGATGATTTTTTCCAACGTGGAGATGGTAACGACTTCCTGTGCCGGTTCCGTCTGACCGGGACGAAGGATAAAGGCGCCCGCCGCCAGCAGACCGGCAACGGCCACCACGCCGCCTGCCGCCAACGCTTTGACGGGGATTTTCTGCTTGATTTTCATGAAACTCCTCCTTGTTCTGTGATCCGGGATCGTTCCCGAAAAGGAACTGCAAATTTCGCGCATCCCGGACCGCCGCAAAACATCCTGTCACTGGGAATATTATACTGCGCAGAGGGCCTTGCTTCAATAGAAACGGACAAGATAAAATCGAAAAACCAAAAAGCCCCCGGAGGGAGGCGTACGCCTCCCTCAGGGGGCCGTCCTGCCCGCAGGTTCACACCGTCCCGGTCAGGCAGTCGTGCAAAAAGCGCTCCACCGCTTCCGCGTAGGCGGCGGGGTCCACGTAGCAGCTCACGGCATGGCCCGCGCCGGGGATCGTCAGCAGCCGCTTGGGGCTGGCGCAGGCGGCGTAGTTTTCCCGGCTCATGGCGCAGGGCACGAAGTCGTCGGCCTCCCCGTGGATGAACAGGATGGGGATGTCCGTGTGGGCCACCGCACGGCGGCAGTCGGCGTCCTCGGGGTCAAAGCGGCCGAACACCAGCGTCCCCAGCCGCCCGATGGCGTACATCGGCCCCACCGGCAGGCGGGGCAGGTACTGCGGCAGGCAGCGGCGGGCGATCTCCCGCGGGCTGGTGTAGCCGCAGTCCGCAATGATGCCCCGCACGCTGCCCGGCAGGTTCAGCGAACTGGCCATCAGCACGGTGGAAGCCCCCATCGAAACGCCCATCAGGAACAGCGGCGTCTCCGGCCCGAAGCGCCGTGCCGCCCACCAGGCCCAGGCCCGGCAGTCGTAGCGCTCCTTCACGCCCATGGTGATGGTGTGCCCGCCGCTGGCCCCGTGGCTGCGCTGGTCGGGCAGCAGCACGTTGAAGCCCCGGCGCTTGCACAGGGTATAACCGCCCAGGCCGTCCCGGCGGGCAAACCCCTTGTACCCGTGGAAGATGATGGCCAGCGGCGCGCCGTCGGCGTGGTGGTAATACCGTCCGGCCAGCCGCACGCCGTCGTCCGCCGTGATGTGGACCGCCTCGCAGGGGGCGGCCGCCAGGGCGGCGGCGTCCCGTTCCATCTGCGCGCCGTAGGGCAGCGTGCGGATCAGTTCCTCGGTGGCCAGCACCTCGGGCTCCGCCGCATGGTAGAACCCCAGCCGGTACACGCCGTAGGCCGCCCCCAGCAGGGCCGCCCCCGCCGCAGCCGTCCCCGCCGCCCCCGCGGCCAGAAGATGGGATCGTTTCATAGGCATACCTCACAAAAAACATACAAATGTCAAATTTTACCTCTATTATAGCAAAAGCAGCGGCGTCCCGCAACGTGTTCCGGCGCGGGACGCAGATTTCGGCAAGAAATATTTGCATTTTTCGTTTGGATTTGGTATACTATATAAGTTCCACCGGCAGGGCGCGCCCGCCGCGCCGCAAAAAGGCGGCTTTGCGCCGGGGAACGCCATCCGCCGCGCCGATTTGCCCGGTGGCCTGACCACGAAAAGACCACCATGTACGTTTCACCCCACTCTTTCACAAAATTTCATACGATGGATCTCGTCCCAGCGACGATTTTCATAGATGTGCGGTTGTAGCTCAGCTGGATAGATCGTTCGGCTCCGACAACTGTGACGCGGTTGCGTGGTTTTCTGATTTTTGGCGGTGCGTCGTTTGAAAATCCAGCATCGCGCCAATTTCCCCGGTGGTCTGACCACGAATTGACCACCATGTACTTTTCACTCCAAATTTTCACAAAATTTTATACGATGAATCTCGTCCCAGCGACGATTTTCATAGATGTGCGGTTGTAGCTCAGCTGGATAGATCGTTCGGCTCCGACCCGAAAGGCCGCAGGTTCGAATCCTGTCAGCCGCACCAAAAAATGTCGCTGTATTGCCGTACAGCGACATTTTTGTTTTGTCATGGTGCTGCTTGTCGATCCACTTTGCGACAAGGTACGCTACGATATGGGCCATGACAGATACAGCAAAACTGATAAGATAGTCCATAAGGGTTCTCCTTTTTGTGCCGATTTTTGCCAGATGTTGACACAGGGACTATTTTGTCAGTTTTTTATTTTGCTGTGAATTTTGTAGCTGAAACCGGGTGTTGACCTGCTGCTTCGCCTGATTTGTAGGGGCCGATGCTTGCATCGGCCCGCGGGAGCGTTTCGAAGGCAGTCGCCACGCAACGGCGGCTCTTATGCCAGAGATGGGCCCGCGACCTTGACGGCTGCCGCATGGCTTCGGTTTTTAGGCCGCGATGCCCCTATGGACTTCTATAGACTTACAGCCCCATCACCTCCCCCAGCTTTTCCTGGGCCTCCCGCTTCTTCTTGTCAAACGCATGAGCGTAAATATCCAGCGTCGTACTGGCCTGGGAGTGCCCCAGCAGGCTGGCCACCGTGCGGACATCCACACCTTGGGCAATTAACAGGCTGGCGTTTGTGTGGCGCAAACTATGTACGTTCAGATTTTCCGGCAGCCCGTTTTGGCGCAAGATCTTCTTGAAACGGAAGGTAAAGGTGGTGGGGACCATCGGGTCGCCGCTGGACTGGCGGAACAGGTAGTCATCTTCCTGTAATACCTCATCATTCTGTTTGCGATCCCACATACATTGCTGCTTCCACGACTTCAACAATTTTGCCATTTCCTTGCTGACATACACCACCCGGTCACCGCTGGCCGTTTTGGGTGGCTTCACAAAGATGGGTTCGCGGCTCAGTTTCACCACGTTGCGCTGTACATGGATGCTGCGCCGCTTCCAGTTGATGTCTGACCACCGCAGCCCGCAGGCTTCGCCCCGGCGCATCCCGGTAGCCAACACCAGTTTGAAGTAAGTCTCGTATTTCAGACTCTGGCCTTCCAACGCGCTGATCAGTCGCTGCACCATTTCTTCATCGGCCACCGGGCGCTCTTTCTTCTCACCTTGTGGTTTATACATTTTCCAGGCAGGGTTGTGGAGCAGGTAACTCTCCTCCACGGCGTCGGTCAGGATGCTACACAGGGTGTTATGGATGCCCTCCACGGATTTTTCGGCAAGCGGCTTCCCGTCAGTCAGTTTGGGCGCTTTGCGCATTTCCTCGTAAAAATTCCGGATGACTTCCTTGCGCAAGTCGGTCAGCCTGTAGTGCCCCAGCGCGGGCAGAATCCGCCGCACGTCCTGCTGGTCGCGGGAATAGGTGGTTTTCGCCAGCTTCTTGGGCGCCACCTCTGCCAGCCAGTGATCGATGTACTTTGCCAATGTAATGCTCTTGTTCACCGGCTCCGTGGTGTGGTGTACTTCCCTCTCAAACAGCACTGCCTGTTCTTGCAGCCACTTCTCTCGCTGCTTCGGTTTCAGCTCCACCGGCGGATGCACGGTTTTCTGTGCCGATTTCAGCCGGTTGCCCTCGTAGTCGTACCCACGCGATACAACTATTAAATAACTGTTCTCTCCCCGTTTGCGAATGGATGCCATACTGCCACGACCTTTCCAATGTGCTTTTCTTTGGTTTGCCACGAATGCTTTTCTTCGTCTGGCCATTATTTTTGACCATCCGCACCACAAAGCATACCAACCTCTGTGGCATATAGCTATCACCAAACCCAACAGACTTTGGCGGCAAGGCTGACTATTAATCTATCAGAACCAACAATGACGCCCACATTATTTAGTGACGATGATGACGGCGATGACGATGCCGTTGGGGTACCCCCCTGGCGTGGGGATATATCAAAATCAGCGTCATCATCGTCATGACCGTCATTTTCATAAAGTAACAGGGAGGCCTCGGAGCATAAGGCTTCCCTGTTGCTTTTTGCCTTGTATGTTGTGGTATGCGTGGCTTACTGTTGCCCTTGCCCCGCCGTCAGCAATTGTTGCTCCCGCTCCCAGGCAACGGCATCCGCTGGTTGCAGCATGGCATCCAACACCCCCGCCGCCTGCTCCTTGCAGGTGTCCTGTGGGTGGCAGTAGGTGCGTTCGAGAAACGCTGTGTCGGCGTGGCCCAGCAAATCGGCGGTCACCTGTTTGCTGGTCCCGTTTTCCAGCAGATAGGTGGCGAAGAAGTGCCGCATTGTGTGCAGGTGGTAGTCTTTGGGAAAGCTGTTGCGGTCATACAATTTACGCAGGTGGCGGCTAAACGTATCCGGGTGGATGGGCTTTTCCTGTTTAGCGAAAATCAGGTCATCCGGACAGATACCATTGTTTTCCACAATCTGGTTGAAAAGTAACTCGCCCAGGTAATCGTACACCAACTGAGGCAGTACCACCACGCGGGTGCGGTGGCTTTTGGTGTCGCTTTCTATCACCCCTTTGCCCACCACCGTGCTGCGGGAATGTTGGATCAGCAGTTGGTTCCCGCCGTGCAGGTCCCGCCAGCGCAGGGCACACAGTTCCCCACGGCGCAGGCCGGTGGACAGCGCTAGCAGATAGTACACCCGGTAAAGCAGCGGCTCCTGCAAAATGCATTGCAGCAACTTCTGCATTTCCCATGCCTGTGGGATGCGCTGGGGAGTGCGCTCCACACGCAGTTTGTCCACACGATGGGCCGGGTTGTACAGCAGGATGTCATTTTTCACAGCATCCTGCAAGACAGCGGAAATGGTATCCAGATACTTATGTATCGTATTTTCGCTCAGCGGCTGGCCATTCCGCCCGGGACGCCGGCGCAATTCCTCGCACAACTCTTCCAGTACCATTGGCCGGATCTTGCACAACGGCAAGCCGCCAATGGTGGGGTACACAGCCTCCAGCATCCGGCGGTAGCCTTCCAGCGTGCTGTTCTTGTAATGTTTGGCCATCCGCTCCAGCCAGCGGTTGGCATAGTCCTCGAACCGGGTGCTCTCACTCTGGTCAATACCGGTGCGGAACCGTTTTTCCAACCGTTCCGCCTCGGCCATGACGTATTGCTGGATACTTCGCTTCGGAACCTCCTTGGGTACATCGACAGTCCGTGCCTGCATCCGTTTCTGGCCGTTGGGCTTGTATCCATTACAAACTGTAATTTTGTATTTTCTTTCTCCGCGCTGTTGAATATATGCCATACAGGCACCTCCCTTTCACATTGAATCTTATGACGCCAGTGACGGATGTGACGCTGGTGACGGTTGTGACGGCAGTGACGGGATACCCCCAGTTCTGCTATAGCTGTCACACCCGTCACTGCCGTCACTCGTGTCACAAAAGTCACCGATCTGCGCCTCATAGCGAAGACACAGCAGCCGCTTACTATTGGTTCGCTTGGTCTCCAACAGGATTCCGCATCGGGCCAGCGCGTCATCGTGGCTTTGCAAATATTTGGAGAGGATCGCCGGGCTCCAATAGCTGCCCTGCATTTCCAATTTGGTCACCAGGTCAGTGGCGGTGCCCCGGAACTCCCCCGCCGTCAACAGCTTTTTCAGTGCATTGACTACCAAGGTCAGTTGCAACTGCTCCGGCGGCACAGCCCGGCTCCAACGGCAATCGGAAAATTCCAGTTCTTCCTCCACGTCCTCGATGTCCCGCCCGGTGGCGTAGAGGGTGGCGGTGCCGTCTTGGCGTTTGTTACGCATCAGGATCAGCGTGCCGTCTGCCGCGCCGGATAGCCCATTGGTGCCGGACAACCGGTTGAACGGATCATCGTCAGCCATCTTGCGCAGGTGGTGGACGACCAGCAGGCAGATGCCGTTGCGGTCAGCCAGTGTCTTGAGCAAGCCTGCATCCTCGTAGTCGCTGCTGTAGGTCATGCCGCTGCCGCTCACACACCGCACCTTTTGCAGTGTGTCCAGCACAACAAGCCGGATGTGCGGATGTTCCGCAAGTTGCGCTTCGATCTGCCGTTCCAGGCCCTGGCCGATGGGTGCGGCCCGGTGGCAGAGGTGCAGCCCCTCCGGTGCAGTGTCCGCCAGCCGCAAAGCCCGGCTGTGCAGCCGCTGTGGGCCGTCCTCCAGCGCCAGGTAGAGCACCTCACCTTCCCGCGTTGCGCGCCCCAGAAAGGCCTTTCCGCCGCACACTGCGAGGCACAGCTGCAGCGCCATCCAGCTCTTTCCGACCTTGGGCGAGCCGCCCAGTATGTACAGTCCTGGTGCCAACAGCCCATCCACCAGATATTCCACCGGCTCCAATGGCTGTTTGTACAACTCCTGCATCGTGTACGTATTCAGTTCCTTGGTTTCATTTGTCATCGCATTTCCCTTTCTGCCTCGCGGCCTTACTTGTTATGCTTTTTTCCCAGCCAGGTAACCAGGGGTTTGGGTCCGCCCAAAAGTTTGCGTTTGGATATCCAAACGCTATGCTAGCAAAGCTTACTGGGCTGGAAAAGTGATTTTGTGTATACCTCTTTCACGGTATATCTTGGTTTTTACAGCCATAGTCGAACATCTTTTCGATTTGTACCACCGACATACCATCTTTATTCCACCCGGGTACTTTTCACACTCCACCACACCATTCGTCTCCAAACCACCGTACCAACTGTGGTACTTGTAGAGGGAATTTGTACCATGTGTGGTATGTTTATGTTTCCTCACTTGCCGTTTGCCAAACTTTGCAGGAAATCAATCGTCTTTCGGGGAACTTTCTTCTCCTCTTGTTCCTTCTTGGATGTTGCCACGGCACTCACCCCAACAGACGGTGCCAAATGTGCCTGCGCCAGCTCTTCCCGGATAATAGCCCGCAGCCGTTCTTCAAGCTGCTTTTGCTTATCCTGTTGCAAAATCGCCTCCACCAAAAATGTAGTGCGGGAACCATGACGCTTGCTTTGCAAAATTCGCCATGCCTCCCGCTCGTTGGGTTCATCCAGATTCAAATTCAAGTGATAATGTGCTCTTGCCATGCTGCTCCTTTTTGCATATTCTGCCGATTTGACTTTTTCTGAGGTTTTGTCTACAATAAAAGTGCAGAATTATTTCATATTTGCATTTATATTATATGCAAGTAATTTTCATCTGTCAATATGACCGCATAGCTTTTGCGCAATATTTTCTCATATTTGGAGGCTCCCATGAAATTCGGTGATAAACTGCGCATGGCACGCAAAGCCAAAAAGCTGACGCAGGCTGCGCTTGCCGAGCAGGCGGGGCTAAGTTTGCGGACAATCATCGCCTACGAAAAAGGCGAGACCTACCCACAGAAACGCTCGACCTACCAGGTGCTGGCCCAACTGTTGGATGTGTCGCTGGACTATCTGCGCAATGAAGAGAGCGAGCCAGACCTGCAGCAGCCATTGCCCAAAGAGGTGTGGGAGGCAAAGGTGCAGCAGCTGGCCCATGACCTGGGCCTTGTCCCCCGCCTCACCTATGAAGAGTACTGCGAGGGCTTCCGCAAACATGCTGCCGGGCATGGTGTGATACTGGATGACAACTATTTTCGGCAAGCCCAACAGCCGACGTATCCCATGGAAGTCACCCGTCCGGCACAGGTCGCAGACTTCCCTGCGCTGCTGCGCATCTACAAGCAATGGACGGCGATCCAGAAAAGTGACGATGACCAGCCGTTGGAATCCATTGCCGAAAAGCTGGTTCACTGGCTGGATGCTCGACAGTGTTTTATGATGGAGCAAGACGGACAACCGGTCACCTGGTTTATATTGGAATGTCCCAAGGCCATCGACTACGTTCAAAACAACACCACAACAAAGCCCACCGCTACAATGGTCGGCCCCTACACGGTCATCAGCCAGCAAATTGCCATAAGCCGGATGTTCAGTTATTGCCAGACCTGTTGTCCGAACCTGCAAATCTGGGTGGAAGCAGATAACGCCGCCGCACTGGCATGTTGGAAAGGCCAGTGGATGCAAGAAAAAGATTCCACCGAGGATTCAACCGGAAAACGCCTAATACTGATGAGGAACGGATAACAACAACGAAAAGGAGCAATCAATGAATTGGATCGAGGCTATCAAGAGAATCCGCGAAGCACAAGAAAATAACCGTCTTGTTATTTTCGTGGGCGCAGGGGTTTCAAAAAATTCAGGGTTGCCCTCTTGGGGACAACTAGTGGATTCCATTGCGCAAAAAATCGGTTATGATAAGTGCTCGCTGTGTTCCCAACGAAGTTCCTGCAAAGTGCCAGGCAAGTGCTCCTTTACGCAAGAAGAACTTTTACGGATTCCAGAATATTTTTATCAAAATGATCACTCGGAACAGAAAAAAGAATATTACGATTTCATTGCCAGCCGGTTGACGTCGACACAGCCCTCCAATTCGATCAACGATCAAATTCTTCGGATCTTGCCGCATCATATTATTACTACGAATTACGATCACCTGCTGGAAGAATGTACTTCGGCAAACGTACACTTTTATCAGGTGATTAAAACAGACCAGGATATGCTATCCGCCGCCAACGACCGGTATATTGTCAAAATGCATGGCGACATAGACAGACCCTCATCAATGGTACTGAAAGAAAGCGATTATATTGACTATGAACAAAATCATCCATTGATCAGCACATTTATTCGGTCTCTCTTGATCAATCACACCTTCTTGTTTGTCGGATATTCTTTGAACGATTATAATTTCAATCTCATTATTGGTTGGATCAATTACTTTCAAAAAAATTATAACATAAAAAACTGTCCGTCAAACTTTCTTGTTGATGCCAAAACGCCTTCTGAATATGAGGTAACCCGGCTTCAGTCAAAAAACATTTATCCTATTGGGCTGGATACACTGCCCCCAGACCTTGACCAAAAAACAGCAGTGCCCAAGGAGCTGACCGACAAGGTAGGCCGACAGCTTTATACATTTTTGGATTGCATCACGGATGTGGGCGTTCTGAACGCCTATATACCATTGCGTGACGTACTTGATGAAAAATACGCGTTGTTGGCCCCTTATAAACGAATATCTTGGCAAGATTTGCTCCAGGTTCAAAATTTGGGGCAAGCCGAAGTGATTGCCGATATTCTCCTGTTTCACAACAAAAACTGGTATGATCAGGTTTCCGAACTGGTAAAGGATAATGACACAAATGTGCTTTCAACCTTCCGAAAAGCCGGTATAGCAGGTATTCAACTTTCTGAAGATGAGGCATCGTATCTGAATGTTTCTTCTACCGAAGCAGACAGCGCCCCTTGGAGCAAGCTCTTTTCACTCTATCTGAACAACGAATACGCCACCTTGCTTGAGCAATCCAAATCTCTTGCGGACCCAGACCAAATTCAGTATTACCAGTATTTGATCACTGGCCAACTTTTGCCAGACGCACATCCAGGCAAAAACAGTGATTATATATCTCTTTTACTTCATCAAATTCGTCTGCGCTTGTATCGTTTGAACTGGTTGAATCGACAGGAAGCGCGTACTCGTGGCATTGAGCAATGGATCGACTCCGCTCCTTTCCGTTATCGACCGGCCATTCGCTATATCACCAAGCTGTTTCAGTCGACTGCATCTGATATGAAAAGAATGGCGGGGATTCTTCAAAATCAAGAGAAGCGATACCAATACCGCATAAATGGTTGGAGGTCCGGGCAGGCAGACATTGAAATTCTCCGTTTGCAAGCGTATGCGTATGATTTCTATTTTTTCACCAAAGAGAACGCGATTCCGCTCGACTACTTTCAAGATGGACAGAATTATTTGAGTTACTACTTGCAGGCCATTCTCTGTTCCTATTCGCCAATTGATGATAGTTATTCGGGCAATTTTTTCGATGTGCGGACAGAACGCGGGCCGTATACCCT
>DHCMC07803__coassemble_1119_pt1 | contig 16726 bp, 20 predicted proteins | sample DHCMC07803__metabat2_low_PE_051 | metagenome-assembled genome bin DHCMC07803 | reverse complement strand
CTGCCATCCCCCAGACCGGGGATGAAAGCCAGCCGCTGGTCTGGGTGACCCTGGTGGTTCTCTCCGGCGCGGCGCTGGCCGGCCTGGCGGTGTACCGCAAGAAACGTTCCGACAAATAAGCTGACCGGCCCGGCCGGTCCATGACCTGCAGCGGCACGGGCAACAGCCCGTGCCGCTGTGTTTGTATCAAAAAGGAGGTGCCCCCCATGGCGCAGGCCGAAAACCTGACCGGCTGCCGTTTCGGCAGGCTCACGGTGCTGCAGCGGGCCGAGAACCGGCATGGCCGCACCTGTTGGCTCTGCCGCTGCGACTGCGGCAATACCCATGTGGCCGCCGCCCGGGACCTGAAAGCGGGCAAGGTCACCAGCTGCGGCTGCCGCCGCTGGCAGCAGCAGAACGCCGACCTGCCCGAAGCGCAGCGCCTGCCGTTTCGCTTTGAAGTGCAGAAGACCGACGGCCATTTTATCGTGAAAGCCGACACGGCACCGTAACGCCAGACAGTTTCAAAACAGACCGGGGCCGCCCTGCGAGGCGGCCCCGATTGCTGCGCCGCAAGAAAAATGTCGCCGAAACAACATACTTTGGGCCGGGTTTCCGGTATAGTAAGGGGGCTGAACGCACATACTCACCCTGTAAGGAGGGCCCTTTTATGAAGATCATTTTCTACGGTACGCGGGACTACGACCACCTGTACTTTGACCTGCTGGCCGCCGACCCGGAATACGGCTGCACCATAAAATTCCTGACCGCCAACCTGGATGTGGACACTGCGCCCCTGGCCAAGGGCGGCGACGCCGTCTGCGCCTTTGTGAACAGCGACTGCTCGGCCCCCGTGCTGGAAGCCCTGTCCGCCGCGGGCATCCGCCTGCTGCTGATGCGCTGTGCCGGCTTCAACAACGTGGACCTGCCTACCGCCGCCCGGCTGGGCATCACGGTGCTGCGGGTGCCGGGCTACAGCCCAGAAGCCGTGGCCGAACACGCCATGGCGCTGGCCCAGGCCGCCAACCGCCGCATCTGCAAAGCCTATATCAAGGTGCGCAACAACAATTTCGCTCTGGACGGCCTGCTGGGCTATAACCTGTACGGGGCATGCGCAGGCATCGTGGGCACCGGGCGCATCGGCGCGGCCATGGCCCGCATCTGCCACGGCTACGGCATGACCGTGCTGGCCTGCGACCAGTTCCAGAACCCCGCGTTGGAAGGCATCGCCCGCTATGTGGAACTGCCCGAGCTGCTGCGCGCCGCCGATCTGGTCAGCCTGCACTGCCCCCTGACCGCCGAGACCCGCCACCTGATCAACGCCGGGACCATTGCCCTGATGCGGGACCACGCCATCCTGGTCAACACCAGCCGGGGCGCCCTCATCGACACCGACGCCCTCATCGACGCGCTGCGCCACCGCAAGTTCGCCGGGGTGGGGCTGGACGTCTACGAGGACGAGGACGGCCAGGTGTTCGAGGATTTCTCCGACGATGTGCTGCACAATGAGGTGGTGCCGGTTCTGCTAAGCTTCCCCAACGTGGTCATCACCAGCCATCAGGCGTTTTTCACCCGCACAGCGCTGCAGAGCATCGCCATCACCACCATGGAGAACGCCCGCGCCTTCGACCGGGGCGAGCCGCTGGCCAACGAAGTCCGGGCGTGAATCCTCTGCGAAAAACAGTTGGCTTTTGGGGCCGGATGCGGTACAATAGAGAAGTGCAAAGATTTCATGGACCAGAAGGAGTGTTTTGTATGAAGCGTATCGTCACCAGCAAGGCCCCCGCCGCGCTGGGGCCCTATGTGCAGGCCGTGGATACCGGCAGCGCCGTGTATTGCAGCGGCCAGCTGGGCATGGACCCCGTCACCAACACGCTGCCGGAGGGCGTGGCCGCCCAGACCCGGCAGTCGCTGGCCAACCTGAGCGCCGTGCTGGCCGAGGCAGGGCTGACCCTGGCCGATGTGGTCAAAACCACGGTCTTTGTGCAGGATCTGGCCGATTTCGGCACCGTCAACCAGGTCTACGCCGAGGCGTTTGGCGGCACGGTCCCCGCCCGCAGCTGCGTGCAGGCCGCCGCGCTGCCCAAGGGCGCGCTGGTGGAGATCGAGTGCATCGCCGTGCGGTGATATTTCAACAGGCAGGTTCGGACGCGGCGCCCGCGCCCGACGGCTTTGTGATCCCCCTGCTTCACAAAACATCAAAAAAGGCTATGGGGCCGCAGCCCCATAGCCTTTTTTGGCCGAAAGTCCTTTTGCTTCTTTTCAAGCAAAGAACAGGCCCCGCAAATGTAAAATTTCACCCCCGGCGCGCAGGGGATTTTTCAACCCTTGCAAAATGTGCTATAATGTGTTCTGTAAATTGGGGTACTGTTGGGAAAGGGGGATTTGCCATGCTCACCGTCACCCTGCTGGGCACCGGCGGCACCCAGCCGCTGCCTGACCGGGCGCTTTCGGCTCTGGCCGTCAGTGTGGGCGGCGCCACCGTATTGCTGGACTGCGGCGAGGGCACCCAGACCGCCCTGCGCCGCTGGGGCGTCAGCGCTTACCGGCTGGACGCCGTGCTGCTGACCCATTACCACGGGGACCATATCCTGGGCCTGCCGGGGCTGCTGCAAACGCTGGCCAGCCTGGGCCGCACCGCGCCCCTGACCGTCGCCGGGCCTGCGCCGGGGCAGGCGCAGACCGCCGCCGCCGTCATGGCGCTGGCCGGGGGGCTGCCCTTCCCGGTGCAGTGGCGGCCCGCCGCGCCCTTCACGGCGGGGGCGCTGCGCGTGGAGCCCTTCCCGCTGGAACACCGGGTGCCCTGCTGCGGCTATGCGCTGGCCCTGCCCCGGGCAGGGCGCTTCGACCCGCAGCGCGCGCGGGCGGCGGGGGTGCCGCTGGCCCTCTGGAACCGCCTGCAGAAAGGCGAGGCGGTGGACGGCTTTACGCCGGACCAGGTGCTGGGGCCGCCCCGGCGGGGGCTGCGGGTGGTCTATGCCACCGATACCCGCCCCTGCCCGGCGCTGGAGGCCGCCGCCCGGGACGCCGACCTGCTGTGTATGGACGCAACGTACGCCGATGACGCCGACGCGCCCAAGGCGCGGCTCTACGGCCATTCGACCTGCCGGGAAGCGGGGGCGCTGGCCGCCGCCGCCCGCGCGCGCCGCCTGTGGCTGACCCATTACAGCGCCGCCGTGACCGACCCGGCCCCCGGCCTTACCGCCGCCCGGGCGGCGTACCCCGCCGCCGTGGCGGGCGCCGACGGCCTGCGGCTGGAACTGGATTTTGACCAAGAGGACTGACCCGTGACATTTTTGCAAAAGCACCGCCGGGACCTTGTGTTCACCGCCGCGCTGCTGGCGCTGGCGGGGGCGCTGTTCGCGCTGACCCGCGGCGGCCCCGGCACCGTGGCCGTGCTGCGCTACGGCGACCCCCAGACCGAGCGGGTCATCCCGCTGGACCGGGACGCGCGCTATGACGTCGATACCGGGGAGTATACCATCCACCTGCAGGTGGCGGACGGGGGCGTCGCCTTTGTGGAAAGCCCCTGCCCCGACCACACCTGCGAGGGCTTCGGCACGCTGCGGCAGGCGGGGGACTGGGCCGCATGCCTGCCTGCGAAGGCTACCCTGACAATAGAAACTACCCCTTAGGAGCGAATCTATGAAACCCACCTTCAAGCAAGTCACCAAGACCCGCTATGTGCAGCTCGTCAGCGAACTGGCGCAGCAGATCTTCGTGCAGCATTACACCAAACTGACGCCCAAGGTGGCCGCCGCCCTGGCGGAGCGCTACCAGAGCGATCTCGTCACCGACGAGGAGATCCACAGCGGCGTCATCAACTACTTCCTCGTCTACCTGGGCAGCGAACCCGTGGGCTATTTCGCCCTCGACCTGGGGCCGGCGGGGGCGCTGTGCCTGCGGCGGCTCTTCCTGCTGGAAAAGGCCCGCGGGCAGGGCATCGGCCGCAGCGTGGCGGCCTACGCCCAGAAACTGGCCGAGGGCGACGGCCGCAGCCGCCTGTACCTGAAAGTCTGGGCCAAGGACCTGAAAGCCGAAGCCTTCTGCAAAAAATGCCGGTTCCGCAAGACGGAGACCGTCCCCACCGAGGTTTTGCCCGGCGTCATGCTGGACCTGACCACCTGGGAAAAACTCTGGAGATGACCCCATGAAATTCTTGCATCTGGCGGACCTGCACCTGGGCAAACGGGTCAACGGGTTCGACCTGCTGGAGGACCAGCGCTATATCCTGGAAGAGATCCTGGCCCTCTGCGACCGGCACGGCGTGGAGGCGGTGGTGCTGGCCGGCGATATCTACGACGCCGCCGTGCCCCCCGCCGCGGCCTGCACGCTGCTGGACTGGTTCCTGACCCGGCTGGCCGCCCGCAAGATCCCGGTGCTGGCGGTTTCCGGCAACCACGACAGCGCCGAACGGCTGGACTTTGCCTCCGGCCTGCTGGCGGAGCAGGGGGTGCACCTGGCCGGACGCTTCAACGGCGCGCCGCGGCAGGTGGTCCTCAACGACCGTTTCGGCCCCGTGGAATTCACGCTGCTGCCCTTTGTGCGGGCGGCCACCGTGCGCCACTACATGCCCGAGGCCGACCTGCCCGACTACGACAGCGCCGTGGCCGCGGCCCTGGCGGCCTGCCAGCCCGCCGCGCCCCGGCGGGTGCTGGTGGCCCACCAGATGGTGGTGGCCGGTATCTGCCCGCCCCAGCTGGCGGGCAGCGAGACCGCGCCCCTGACCGTGGGCACGGTGGATTCGGTGGACGCTTCCCGCTTTCTGGGCTTTGCCTACACGGCGCTGGGGCACATCCACCGCGCCCAGCGCGTGGGGCTGGAGACCGTGCGCTACGCGGGCGCGCCGCTGTGCTACCACCTGGACGAATGCGGGGCTGAAAAATCCGCCACGCTGGTCAAACTGGGCCGCCGGGGGGTGGAGCATATCGACGCGCTGCCCCTGACCCCGCGCCGCGCCATGCGCCACCTGACCGGGCCGCTGGCCAAGCTGGTGGAACACCCCACCGACACGGGGGACTATATCTGGGCCACCCTCACCGACCCCACGCCGCTGCCCGACGCCATGGCCGCCCTGCGGGCCGCCTACCCCAACGCCATGCGGCTGGACTACCAGCCCCGCGGCGTGCAGGAGGCCGCCGGGGGCGCCGCCCGGGCCGTGCGCGGCAAGCCCTTCGCGGAACTGTTCCAGGACTTTTTCACCCAGATGAACGGCCGCCCGCTGACCGTGGAGGAAGCCCGGGCCGTCAAAGCACTGCGGGAGGAGGCCGCCAAAGGATGAAACCGCTCTATCTGACCCTGTCGGCCTTCGGCCCCTACGCGGGGCGCACCGAACTGGACTTTTCCCGCTTCGGCGGCAGCGGGCTGTTTTTGATCGGCGGCGATACCGGCGCGGGCAAGACCGCGCTGTTCGACGCGATCACCTTCGCCCTGTACGGCGAGACCACCGGCGAAAACCGCAAGACCACCATGCTGCGCAGCGACTTTGCCGCGCCCGAGGCCGAGACGTTTGTGGAACTGACTTTCAGCCACCGGGGCCGCACCTATGTGGCGCGCCGCTGGCCCGAACAGCAGCGCGCCGCCAAGCGGGGCAGCGGCATCGTCAAAAGCCCGCCCCGGGCCGAACTGGTGCGGGAACCCGAGGAACCCGTCAGCGGCGCCCATGCCGTCACCCAGGCGGTCACGGCGCTGCTGGGCATCGACGCCAAACAGTTTGCGCAGGTGTCCATGCTGGCGCAGAACGATTTCACCCGGCTGCTCAACGCGCCCTCCGCCGACCGGGCGGCCATCCTGCGCCAGATCTTTGACACCGCCGACCACCAGCGGCTGGGTCAGGCCGCCGTGCAGCACGCCCGGGAAGCGGGCGAGACCTGCCGCCGCCTGGAGGAAACGCTGCTGCTGTACCTGGGCAGCCTGCTGGGCCCCGGCGGCGGCGAACTGGACGCGCAGCTGCAGGCGCTGCAGGAGGCCCGGGACCCCTTTGCAGGGGCGGCTGCCGCCGAACTGGCCCGCAGGCTGCTGGAAGGGGACGAGGCCACCGAGGCCGCCCAGACCGCCGCCCTGGCCGCCCTGGACGAAAAGATCGCGCGGGGGGACGCCGCCGCCAGGCTGGCGGAAGAGACGGCGGGCCGCCGCCGCCAGCTCGCCGGGCTGGCGGCCGAGGAGGCCCGCACCGCCGAAGTACAGCGCCAGGCAGAGGCCCAGCAGGCCGAACTGCAGGCCCGCAGCGAGGCGCTGGTCAAGACCATCGCCGATACCACCGCCGCGCGGGACGCCCTGGGCCAGACCGGCGCCGAGCAGGTGCGGCTGGAACACCAGATCGAACTGGCGGAGGAACTGGCCGCCACCTGCAAAACCCTGCTGGCCCAGAGCGACGCCGCCGGGGAAGCCGGACGCGCCGCCGAAGCCCGCCAGAAGGAATACGCCGCGGCGCAGGCCGCCCTGGACGAAGCCGAGAGCCGGTACGCGGCCCTGCAGCGTCAGCTCAACGCCAACCGCGCCGGACTGCTGGCCCGGGACCTGCAGGACGGGCAGCCCTGCCCGGTGTGCGGCGCATTGGAACATCCCCACCCGGCCAGCCTGCCGGAAAACCATGTGACCGAGCAGGAACTGGAGGAACGCGAACAGGCGCTGACGGTCCGGCGGCGGGACACCGCCGCCAGCAGCCGCACCGCGGGGGATGCCGTGGTGCATGCCCGGGAACTGCGCGCCGCGCTGGTGCGGGACGCAGGCAAGTTCTTTGCCCGCCGCGGCGGGCGCTACACGGGCGCCCCGGCGGAGGAACTGGACCCCGCCGCCCTGCGCGCGGCCCTGGAAGAACAGCAGGCGAGCCTGACCGACGGTCTGGCCGGCCTGCGCGAACAGTACGCCGCCTTCCGGCGGCAGAGCGAGCAGGTGCGCGCGCTGGGCACCCGCATCGACAACCTGAACGAGCAGAAAGCCGCGCTGGAAAAACAGTCCTTTGCCGCCGCCCGCAAGGCGGCCAACGCCAAGGCGGGGCACGCCGCGGCCGCCGCCCGGCTGCAGCAGATGCGGCAGAGCCTGCCCGAAGAGCGGGACGACGGCGTGCTGGAAAAACTCCGGCAGGCCCTGCAGAAGCTGCGCGCCGACCGCGCCGCCGCCACCGCCGCCCGGGACGCCGCCGTACACCGGCTGCACACCAACCGCGCCGCGCTGGACGGCCTGCAGAAGACCATGCGCCAGCTGGCCGCCGCGCGGGAGAAAAACGCCATGTGGGACAACCTCTCCAAGACCATCAACGGCAACCTGGCGGGCAAGGTCAAGCTGCCGTTCGAGCAGTACGTGCAGGCGTTCTACTTCGACGGCGTGGTGGAGGCCGCCAACCTGCGCTTCAGCCGCATGACCGACGGCCAGTACCGGCTGCTGCGCCGCAAAAGCGAGGCCCTGGCGGGCAAGACCGCGCTGGACCTGGACGTGTTCGACGCCTACACCGGCAAGACCCGCCCGGTGGGCAGCCTTTCGGGCGGCGAGAGCTTCATGGCGGCCCTCTGCCTGGCGCTGGGCATCAGCGATACGATCCAGCAGAACGCCGGGGGCGTCGCCATCGAAACGCTGTTCATTGACGAGGGGTTCGGCTCGCTGGACGCCGACAGCCTGGAAAAAGCCGTGGATACCCTGGCCGGCCTTGCCGGGGCCGATAAACTCATCGGCGTGATCTCCCACGTGGAGGCGCTGCAGGCCCGCCTGACCCGCCAGGTGCGGGTGACCAAGACCCGCGCGGGCAGCAAGGCCGAGATCGTGCTGGAATAACGGGGATTTTCCGGCCCCTTTTTTGCAAACAAGGAACAAAAAGCCTATGTCCTCACTGCTGCAAAACCAATGCGAACGGCTGGCCGGGGCGCGGTACCCGCTGCACATGCCGGGGCACAAACGCCGGGTGCCGCCTGCGCCCGGTCTTTCCTGCTATGCCTTCGACCTGACCGAGATCGACGGCGCCGACGACCTGCACGACGCCCGCGGCATCCTGGCCGCAGCGATGGCGCGCACGGCGGCCCTCTACGGCTCGGCCCGCTGCCGGTACCTCGTGGGCGGCAGTACCGTGGGGCTGCTGGCGGGCATCCGGGCGCTGGCCCCTTTCGGCAGCGAGGTGCTTGTGGCCCGCAACTGCCATAAAGCCGTCTACCATGCGCTGGAACTGGGCCACCTTACGCCCCGCTACCTGATCCCGCCGGTGCTGCCGGGGTTCGGGGTCTACGGCAGCGTCGCCCCCGCCGCCGTGGCCGCCGCGCTGGACGCGCACCCGGCGGTGCGCTGCGTCATCCTTACCAGCCCGACCTACGAGGGCGTACAGAGCGACCTGCGCTCCATCGCCCGCATCTGCCACGCCCGCGGCGTGCCGCTGCTGGTGGACGAGGCCCACGGCGCGCACTACCTGCCGCTGGCCGAAGCCTGCGGCTGGCAGGGGGGCGCGGTGGCGGCCGGGGCGGACCTGGTGGTGCAGAGCGCCCACAAAACGCTGCCCAGCCTGACCCAGACCGCCTGGCTGCACCTCAACGGCCCCCTGGCGGACCCCGCCGCCGTAGAGCGGGAACTGGACGTGTTCGAGACCAGCTCCCCCAGCTACCCGCTGCTGGCCAGCCTCGACGGCTGCACGGCGTGGCTGGCGGAACGCGGCCCCGCCGCCTTTGCGGCCTGGCGGGCGCGCCTGGACCGCTTTTATGCCGCGGCCCGCGGCTGGCGGAACATCCCGGTGCTGGGGGTCAGCCCCGACCGGGCCGCCTGCTTCGGGTACGACGACGGCAAACTGCTGCTGCGCATCGGTCCGGCGGGGGCGGCCGCCCTGCGCGCCGCAGGCTTTGAGCCGGAGATGGTCTGCGGCCCCAACGTGCTGGCCATGACCAGCCCCTGCGATGCGGAACGCGCGCTGGACCGTCTGGCAGGCGCCCTCGCCGCCTGGGACGCCGCCGCGCCCGGCCTGCCTGCCGCCGCGGCCATCCTGCCGCCGCCCGGCCCGCTGGAACTGCCCATCGGTCCGGCGCTGCTGCGCCCCCGGCAGATCGTGCCGCTGGCGCAGGCTGTGGGCCGCACCGCCGCCGAATACGTCTGGGCCTACCCGCCCGGGGTGCCGCTGCTGGCCCCCGGGGAGCAGGTGACCCCGGCCTTTGCGGAGGCCGCCGCCAACCTGCAGGCTATGGGCACGGCGCTGCGCCACAGCGCCGGGGGCGGCGCGGGCACGCTGGCCGTGCTGGCATAGCGGCCGCCCGCTTTCGACGGGGAACGGTTGCACAAGCCGTCCAAAAATGCTACAATGGACTCGTATACCCCTTACAAAAATTCGGAGGACCACTCCCATGGATTGGATCGATAAACTCGAACGCCGCTGGGGCCGCTACGGCATCCCCAACCTTGTCAACGCCCTGATGATCGGCCAGCTGGCGGTAGGGCTGTTCATCCTCATCGTGGACTGGCGCGTCAGCCTGTACCTGGGCCTTACCCGGTACGAGGTGCTTCACGGCCAGATCTGGCGGCTCGTCACCTTCCTGTTCCAGCCCATCTGGCTGGGCGGTTTCCTGGGCATTCTCAATCTGGTGTTCTATTTCTGGATCGGCAACGCCCTCACCCGCGTCTGGGGCGACTTCCGCATGACCCTTTTCCTGGCCCTTGGCATGCTGGGGGCCTGGGTCAGCTGCTTCCTCACCGGCGGGGCCACGGCCAGCGCCATCTTCCTCAGCATGCTGTTCGCCTACACCTGGCTGTGGCCCGACCAGGGCGTGCTGCTGTTCGGCATCATCCCCTTCAAGATGAAGTACCTGGGCTGGTTCGAGCTGGCTGTCTGGGCATGGAATTTCATCACGGCCAGCAATATGACCCGCCTGAGCATGATCCTGGGTCTGGCGGGCTTCCTGGCCTTCTTCGGGCGGGAAGTCTTTGACTGGTGCAAGGAGACTGTCACCGGCTACAAGCGCCGCCGCGACTGGGAAAACCGCAACCGCCGCTGAACCATCAAAAGGGGCAACAGTCGCCTACGGCAATTGCCTAAGGCTCCTGTTTCCCCTCTTTGGAATCCCCTTCGACAAAATTTAGCCCAAAATCGCGCACTCGGCCCGCAGGGCCTCGCACACAATTTTGGACTAAATTTCCCTGGCGGTGTCTCCATCGTCGGCACATGTCCGCCGATGGAGACGGTTTTAATTCCGCCCCTATACTATATGGTCTGTAATTTTGCAGTATCAAAGGAGGAATTCTCTATGAAACTGATCACTGCCATCGTCAATAAAGAAGATTCCCGCGTCGTATGCAACGAACTGGTGAAAAACAAGTTCTACGTCACCCGGCTGGCCACCACCGGCGGCTTCCTGATGGCGGGCAACATGACGCTGCTCATCTGCACGGAGGACGAGCGGGTGGATGCATGCATCGGCATCATCTCCCAGTTCTGCAAGCAGCGCACCGAGATCGTGCCCGGCACCGCCACCCTGGGCTTCGGGTTCGAGAGCGCCATGCCCATGGAAGTCACCGTGGGCGGCGCCACCGTCATGGTCACCAACGTGGAGCGCTTTGAAAAGCTGTGATGCTGGACCGTCTGGCCGGGAATGAGGCCCTCAAAGCCGAACTGGGCGCCGCGCTGCGCACCGGCCGGCTGCCGCATGCGGTGCTGCTGGTCGGGGAACCCGGCTGCGGCGCGGGCTTTGCGGCCCGCTGTCTGGCGGCGGACTACCTCTACCCCCAGGGCGGCCCCCATGCCGAGGCCGTGCTGCAACAGGCCGATCCCGAATGCCTGACCCTGCGGGGGGAAGGCGCTTCCGGCCAGATCCCTGTCAGGCGGGTGCGCGAAATGCGGGAGGCCATCCAGCATTCCGCCCTTTCCACCGACGCGGCGGGCCGGGTGCTTTTCATCTACGGCGCGCAGGACCTCAACGGTTCTTCCGCCAACGCCATGCTCAAGATCATTGAGGAACCGCCCGCAGGCGTGCTCTTCCTGCTCACGGCCACCAGCGCCGCCGGCGTGCTGCCCACCATCCGCAGCCGCTGCGCGGCCTATACCGTGGCGCCGGTGCCCGCCGCCGCGTGTACCGCCCTGCTGCGCAGCCGCGGCCTGCCCGAAGCCCAGGCCGCCGAACTGGCCTTCCTCTATGCGGGGCATATCGGCAACGCGCTGCGGGCCTTCACGGACGCCGCCGCCCGCAGCGCGCTGGCCCAGGCCAGGACCCTCTGCGGCTATGCCGCGCAGAACGATACCTACCGCGCACTGGCCCTGCTGGCCAAATACGAGCGGGACCGGGAAGGCATGCTGGCGCTGCTGTGGCAGCTGGACCAGGTGTGCAGCGCGGTGCTGCGCCGCCCGGACTACGGCGCGCGCGCCTGCGGCGGCCTGACGCCGGACCGCGCGGCCGTCATCCTGCGCGCCGGGGCCGAGTGCCGCCGCACCCTGGCCGCCAACGGCAACCTGCGTCTGGCCGCCGCCATCCTGGCTGCGCGCATCGCGTAGGCTCCGCTTCCAAAAGGGCAAGACGCGTCCTGCCGCGCACGCCCCCTGCAATGATCCCCGGCTGCCGGAACGCGCCTGCCGCCGGGGACGGTTTAAAAAAGGATACGCAACCATGAAAGTCATTTCTGTCAAATTCAAGGAAAACGGCCGGGCTTATTACTTCGACCCCGGCACGCTGGAGATCCGCGCCGGCGATTTCGTCGTCGTCACCACGGCCCGCGGTACCGAGTGCGGCGAAGTCGTGCGCGGCCCGCATGAAGTGCCCGGTTACAAGCGGGAGATCAAGCCCGTGCTCCGCATGGCCGACGCCGTGGATGTGCGCCGCATGCGCCAGAACCGCGCCGACGTGCAGCAGGCGTTCGAGGTCTGCGAACAGCGCATCGAGGCCCACGGCCTGAAAATGAAGCTGGTGGACGCGGAATATACCCTTGACCGCAACAAGCTGGTGTTCTATTTCACCGCCGACAACCGGGTGGATTTCCGCGAACTGGTCAAGGACCTGGCCGCCCAGTTCCATACCCGCATCGAACTGCGCCAGATCGGCGTGCGGGACGAGAGCAAGATGCTCGGCGGCCTGGGCCTGTGCGGGCAGCCCTTCTGCTGCAGCCGCTTCCTCAAGAACTTCCAGCCGGTGTCCATCAAGATGGCCAAGGAACAGGGCCTCAGCCTGAACCCCGCCAAGATCAGCGGCGCCTGCGGCCGCCTGATGTGCTGCCTGGCCTACGAACAGAAAAGCTATGAGTACCTCAACTCCATCACCCCCACCCCGGGCAGCGTCGTGCATACCCCCGACGGCGAGGGCACCGTGGTGGAGGTCAACGTGGTGGCCGGCACGCTCAAAGTCCGCTCCCATGTGGAGAGCCTGGCCCCCCGCGTCTACAAGCGTGAGGAATGTGTGTATCTGCGGGGCGGAAAGCGCGTGCCCAAAACCCCCGATCCGGCGGACCAATAACGAAAAAAACGGCGGTTAGTTGCGGCTTACATGGCGAAAAACGCAAGATATGGCACTTGCGCAATTTTGTGCGATGTGTTACACTAAGGGTAACGCAGTAGGCAGAGCAAACCCGCTGTGCGACCTTACCGGGAGGCAGCCGTGCAGGGCCGGTAGGGAAGAACATTCAGCACGGAGATAAGGAGTTTCACGATGGCTCATACCGTTACCAGCGAGTGCGTTGCTTGCGGTGCATGTGTTGACACCTGCCCCGTCGGCGCGATCAGCATGGAGGATAAGGCTGTGGTCGACGCCTCTTCCTGCGTCGATTGCGGCGCCTGCGAGGGTGTTTGCCCCACCGGCGCGATCCAGGCTGAATAAGCAATTATTTGCCACTCTGCGCGGCCTGCAACGGCCGCGCTTTTTTATGCTTTGGGAGGGATTCATTCAATGGAAAAACAACGCCTGCTCCTGGTGCTGGACGCGCAGGGCGGCGGCATGGGGGCCCAGCTGGTCCGCATGCTGGCGCCGCAGCTCCCGGCGGACTGCGAACTGCTGGCCGTGGGCACCAACGTGCTGGCCACCAACGCCATGATCAAGGCCGGGGCGTCCCGGGGCGCCACGGGGGAGAACGCCGTCGTCTACAACGCCGAGCGCGCCGACCTCATCCTGGGGCCCATCGGCGTCATTCTGGCCAACGGCATTCTGGGCGAGGTTTCGCCCCGCATGGCCTGCGCGGTGTCGGGGGCTGCCGGGCAGAAGATCCTGATACCCTCCTCCCACTGCAGCGTGCAGGTGGCCGGCACCCAGGACTGCCGCATGGAGGAATACCTGCAAAGCGCCGTTGCCCTCGCCCTGCGGGCGCTGGAAGCGTGAGCGCGGCGGTATTTCCCGGGGCGGAAGCCGTGCTGGCGGCGGCCCGCCGCCTGGCCGGGGGCGCGGCCCCCGCGCTGCTGGCCATCGACGGGCGCTGCGGCAGCGGAAAATCCACGCTGGCAGCCTGGTTGGCGGAGCAGCTGCCCTGCAACCTGGTGCACATGGATGATTTTTATCTCCCCATGGACCGGCGCCGCCCCGACTGGGCCGAACATCCCGGCGCGAATATGGACTTTGCCCGCCTGCGCGCCCAGGTGCTGGCCCCGCTGCTGGCCGGGCAGGAGGCCGCATACCGGGCCTATGCCTGCCGCCGGGGCGAACTGCTGCCCGCCGTGGCGCTGCCGCCCCGGCCGCTGACCATCGTGGAGGGCAGCTACGCCCTGCACCCGGCGCTGGATGTGCCGTATGCCTGCCGGGTGTTCCTGACCTGCGCGCCGGCCTGCCAGCGCGCGCGGCTGCAAAAGCGGGAAGGCGGCCGCTACCCGGCTTTCGCACAGCGCTGGATCCCGCTGGAGGAAGGCTACCTGGCCGCGGAACACCCCGAACGGGGCTGCGATATTGTGCTGGACACCACCGGGGCCCCGGTGCTATAATGTATACGAGTTCCTTTGAAGAAAGCCAGGAAGGCGGAACGGCAGCCCAGAAGGGCTGCGCCGGAACACTTTTGGATAAGGAGAGATCGTTGGAATGAATACTCGTGAAAAGACCCGCAAACTTGTGCTGTCGGCGCTGTTTCTGGCGCTTTGCCTGGTGCTGCCGCTGGTGACCGGCGGCATCCCCACCATCGGCAATATGCTGCTGCCCATGCACATCCCCGTGCTGCTCTGCGGCCTGATCTGCGGCTGGCCCTGCGGGCTGGTCGTGGGTTTCGTGGCCCCGCTGCTGCGCTCGCTGCTGTTCGGTATGCCCCCCATGTACCCCATAGCCCTCGCCATGGCCTTTGAACTGGCGGCCTATGGTTTCATCATCGGCCTGCTGTACGCCCGGGCGCCCCGCAGGAACGTCGCGGTCCTCTATGGCTGCCTGCTCGCCGCCATGGTCGGCGGCCGCCTGGTCTGGGGCGTGGCCGAGGTCGTGCTGCTGGGTATGGGCGGCAATGCCTTCACCTTCCAGGCGTTTTTGTCGGGCGCGCTGCTCACCGCCGTGCCGGGCATCCTCCTGCAGCTGGTGCTGATCCCCGTCGTCATGGTGGCGCTGGACCGCACCGGCGTGCTCAAATTCCGGCAGGCCCACACCTGAGAAACGCCCCATCAATTTCCACAATTGGCCGCGCAGAAGCGCGGCGCTTTTTGTTGTTGCCGCGCTTGTCAGTCTTTGCGCGGATGTGCTATACTGAAGAAAAGGAATGCTTGGAAAGGAGCGCGCGCCGCATGGGTCTGATCGCCGCCATTCAGAACAAAACCGAACAAGCCCGGGCCAAGGAGCGCATCCGCCCGCTGCTGGAAAGCCGCATGATGCGCGACATCCTGCTGGAGATCGGCCAGCGCGGCACCGAAAAGCTGGACCCCCAGAGCGTGCCCCTGGCCCAGCGCCCCCGCGCGGCCAAGCTGGCCGCCGAGTGCGGCACTGCGGGCCTGCACCAGAGCGTGATCCGCGAGGTGGTGCTGGACGAGGAAGGCATTACCCTTTGTGCGGGCAATGACGAAGTGGTCTTCCGCTACGCCGACTATAACTATGAAAACATCGAGGACACCGACTGCCTGCCCGCCGTGGCCCAGTACCTGGTGCAGCGGCTGCGGGGGTATTACAACATCAGCCGCACGTTTTACACGGTGCCCCGCCACGGCGGCCGCAGCGTGACCGAAAAGACCCGCCAGGTGTTCATCCGCCGCCACCACGAGGACACCCCCTTCGACCCCACGCCCACCCGCAAGCAGCGCTTGTTCTGAGCGCGGGCCCGATCCCCGCCGCGCGGCTTTGCATTGACAGCGCGCGCCGGTTTTGCTATAATAAAGTGCACGCCGCAAACACAGGCGGCGCATGGTATGCAATAGGGAGCATTACTCAAGAGGTAGAAGAGGGAGCACTCGAAAGTTTGCAGCCCGCTGGCCGATTCGTCCGCTAGGAATGGCGTGACGGCGGGATTTCCCCGGGGTATGCATCCGGTTATTATCCGCTTATCTTGCATCGAAATCTTGCATTTTTCCGAAAGGGTTGCAAGCCGGTGCTGGAAAAACTAAATAGGGAGATGTACTCAAGAGGTCGTAAGAGGGAGCACTCGAAATGCTTTAGGTCTCGAGAGAGGCGCGTGGGTTCGACTCCCACCATCTCCGCCAAATCCCTCAGGAATCTTCCTGAGGGTATTTTTGTATTTTCACGGCAAGAGCCCCTTGCCGTTTGGGAGGAAGCGCTATGCCGACATTTACCATCGTGGGCGGGGTCAACGGGGCAGGCAAGAGCAGCCTGTCCGGTGTTCTGAAGGATTGTTTGGACGACTTGGGCGTTATCGTGGACCCCGACAGACTGACCGCCCAGCACGGCGGCGATGAGTATGCCGGGGGTCAGGCTGCCGTTGCCAAACTGCAGGACTGTCTGGCCCAGGGCATCGACTTCACCGAGGAAAGCACCCTTTCGGGCAGCTTCTCCCGCAAAATGGCCCGTGCGGCCCGGGACAAGGGCTACACCGTGCGGTTGTACTATGTGGGCCTGGATACCGCCGAGGAATCGGTCCGTCGGATCGCCAACCGGGTGGCCCGCGGCGGCCACGACATCCCGACCCAGGACGTGGAGCGCCGGTTTGCCCGGCGTTTCCGGGACCTGGGCAAGCTGCTGCCGCTGTGCAACGAGGCAACTTTCTATGACAACGACAACGGCTTCCGGGTGGTGGCTTTCTACCGCAACGGGGAACTGCTGCCCGCCACCGATACGCCGCCTGTCTGGCTCACCGACCTGCGTCGGGAGCTCGCGCTCTGAACCAGTGCGTAAAATCACCACCGGTTTTTCGGCAGCTCTTCCGGCAGCGGCAGTGCCTGCTCCATTGTGGCGGCGCTCAGCTGCTTGGACTGGGAATCCAGGTGGGCGTAGATGTTGGCCGTGGTGGAGATGTCGCTGTGGCCCAGCCATTCCTGGATCTGCTTCATGGGCACGCCCTGCTTGAGCAGCAGGCTGGCGCAGGAGTGCCCTTACGGTATAATTACGACAAACCGGAAAAGCCCCGTAGAATCAAGGGTTTTGAGGTTTTCAGTCTGGTTTTTTCATCCTTTTCCAAACCGAAAAATCATACTGAAATAAGTCGAATTATAGGGGGTGTTTCATTAACGACAAATGAATAGCAGAAAGGAACTCAAAGCCTTTTGATTTCAAACACAGCAGAATATTGGATTTAGGCGAAGCCGTCACTTGTTTCAAGTGGCGGCTTTTGTCATTTCCAGGACTGCTGTGCAGGCACATGACAACACCAATCAGAAATGAGGTGAAGTCATTGAACACGCAAATCATCGCCATCGCCAACCAGAAAGGCGGCGTTGGCAAGACAACCACCTGCGCGAACC
>DHCMC07803__coassemble_1043_pt1 | contig 18483 bp, 15 predicted proteins | sample DHCMC07803__metabat2_low_PE_051 | metagenome-assembled genome bin DHCMC07803 | reverse complement strand
TTCTTGTTATCCAGCCCTCTGGCTGTATCGGTTGAGCAAAAGTCAGCGTGGGATTGGTGTGGTATCTTTATCTAAGTGATACCCCGGTCTCCCAGCGGGAGACCGCCTGACGGGTCACATAGAGCCGCTCGGCCAGCTGTTCCTGAGACAGCCCCCTGCGCGTGCGCAGCGCCGCGATCACATCCTTGGTTTCCATATCGTATCACCTCAGCCGTATTGTACCACGGCCCGCAGGGCCTGCCAAGCAACCCGCCGTTGCCCCGCAGGCCGCTTTTACGGCCGCTCGTCGAGGGCGCGGACGTCGGTCCACAGCTGGCCGGAGGCGTCGGTCATGCGCACGACCATCTCGGCCTGGCCGCCCGCATAGGGCCAGCCCTGTTCGTTTTCCCCGTCCAGAAAATTCCCGCGCCAGCCTTCGCATACCCGGTCCGCCGTCTCCCCCACGTCGCCGGTGCGTTCCAGCGCGATCTTTTCTGCCGTCTGCCCGTCCAGCCGCAGTTCCATCTCCACCGTCTGCGGCTGCATCCAGACCGGCAGATCCAACTCGACCTCCACCGGGTAGCTGGTCAGCGTCAGCAGCGTCCGGCCGTCCTGCTGCCGGGTGCGGAAGCCGTAGGCGAGCGCCGTGTTCTCGATCCAGCGGAAGGCCGGCCGGAAGGCATCCTCGCTGCACACGACCGCGCCCAGCGTTTCCTGCACGGTGGTCCCGGCGGCGCTTTTCCACTGTACCGCGAGTTCGGCTGTCTCCCCAATGGTGAAGATCACGCCGTTGGCCGTGTGCCAGGCCCCGTCCGCCCGCCGGGTCAGGGCCACCCACTCGCTGGTGCCGTCGTACCGGCCGCCCTGATGGGTCAGCAGCAGCTGCGCCTCCATGCCGTCGGAAGCCGTGCGGGGCGTCACCGCCACGTCCACCGTCACCCAGGCCCACTGCAGATCCTTATGGACCGCTTCCAGCGGGGCCCAGGACCAGTCCAGCACCGTGGTCTCCCCCTGGCGCACCGCGGCCTGCAGTTCTTCGATTTGGGCCGACAGTTCCTGCTGCGTGCGGGAAAACTGCGCCTGCAGCACGGTCTGGCTCTCCTGCAGCGCGCGCACCTGGCGGTCGTACTGGAAAGCCGCCGCCAAAACGCCGCACAGCAGCAGCGCCGCAGCCGCAGCCGCGGCCGCGCCCCAGGCACGGCGGCGGCGCTTTTCGCAGGCGTCCCGCGCTTCCAGCAGGCCGCGCAGGGCCTCCAGCGTGACGGCGGGCCCGCCGTTCTCCGGGGCAGGGCCTGCGCCGCCCAGCAGCGCGTCCACCCCCACGCCCAGCGCCCCGGCCAGCGCCTGCAGGTTGTCCACGCCGGGCAGGGCGGCGTCCTTCTCCCACTTGCCCAGCGCCTGACGGCTGACGCCCACCTGTTCAGCCAGGGCTTCCTGGCTCATGCCGCGGTTTTTGCGGGCGGCCTGAATGTTCTGCCCCAAGGTCATCGCTTCCGCCTCCTTTTTCTTGTAGTATACCATATCCGGCGGCAGGAAAACAGCAAGCGCCACTGCCAAACCGGCAACCTGTGGTTGCCGCGCCCCGGCTGCGCATACTATAAGACAGCGCCATGGGGAAAGGATGGGACGTCCATGTGTGGAATTGCCGGATTCATCAACGCCAGAGGCTGCGCGGACGGCGCGGTGCTGCAGGCCATGCTGCGCCGCATCGCCCACCGCGGCCCCGACGGCCAGGGGGTGTTCCTGGACGGGGCCGCCGCGCTGGGGCACCGGCGGCTGGCGGTCATCGACCTGGAGGGCGGGCCCCAGCCCATGTTCAACGAGGACGGGCGGCTGGCACTGGTGTTCAACGGCGAGATCTACAACTACCGGGCCCTGACCCGGGAACTGGCCGGGGCCGGGCACGCCTTTGCCACCCGCTCGGACAGCGAGGTACTGCTCCACGGCTGGGAACAGTGGGGGCGGGGCCTGCTGCCCCGGCTGCGGGGGATGTTCGCCTTTGCCCTGTGGGACCGGCAGGACGGCGCGCTGTTCTGCGCCCGGGACGCCTTCGGCGTCAAACCGCTGTACTATTGCCAGACGGCGGAGGGCACGCTGCTGTTCGCCAGCGAGATCAAGGCGTTCCTGGACCACCCCGCCTTTGAAAAACGGCTCAACACAGCCCAGCTGGAGCTTTACCTGAGCTGCCAGTATTCCCCCGGGGCGGACACCTTTTTCTGCGGTGTGAAAAAGCTGCTGCCCGGCCATTGGCTGGAATGGCGCGGCGGCCGGCTGCGCACCGGGCGCTGGTGGGCCCCGGATCTCGCCCCCGCCCGGGCCCCGGGCCGCTGGGACGGCGCCATCGACGCGGTCTTGCGGGACAGCGTGGCCGCCCACAAGGTCGCCGACGTGGAAGTGGCGGGTTTCCTCTCCGGCGGGGTGGATTCCGCCTGCCTGACGGCCCTGGGACGGCCCGCCCGCTGCTACACCATCGGGTACGCCGAACCCGGCTACGACGAGACTGCCGAGGCGGCGGCGCTGGCCCGCCACCTCGGCGTCGAGCACCGGGTGCGGCGCATCACGCCGGAGGAATTCTGGGCGGCGCTGCCTGCCGTGCAGTACCACATGGACGAACCGCTGGCCGACGCGGCGGCGGTGGCGTTGTATTTTCTCAATCAGGAAGCCGCGCGGGAGTACAAAGTCTGCCTTTCGGGCGAGGGGGCCGACGAACTGTTCGCCGGGTACAACATCTACCGCGAACCTTTCACGGCCCGCTGGTATGACCGCCTGCCCGCCGCCCTGCGCCGGGGGCTGGGGGCGCTGGCCGCGCGGCTGCCCGCCGCGCCGGGGCTGCGCTTCCTGGTACGGCGCGCCCGGCCGCTCTGCCGGCGTTACTACGGCAACACCGCGCTGATGACCGAGCGGGAAAAACGCCGCCTGCTGCGCAGCTGCCGCGGCCGCGTGCAGCCCTTTGACCTGGCCCGGCCGCTCTGGCAGGCCAGCGAAGGGCTGGACACGGTGACCCGGATGCAGCTGTGCGACCTCTCGCTGTGGCTGCCGGGGGACATCCTGCTCAAAGCCGACAAGATGAGCATGGCCCACGGGCTGGAACTGCGGGTGCCCTTTTTGGACCGGGAAGTCTTTGCGCTGGCCCGCCGCCTTCCCGCCGCCGCCAAGGCCGACGCCCGGCACACCAAAAAGGCGCTGCGGGCCGCCGCGGCCCGGCACCTGCCCGACGCCAGCGCCCGCCGCCCCAAACGGGGGTTCCCGGTGCCGGTGCGGGACTGGCTGCGCCAGCCCGTCTGGGCCTCCCGTGTGCAGGAAGCGTTCCACAGTCCGGCCGCCGCCCGCTTTTTCGACGTGCGCCGTCTGGACCGGCTGCTGGCGCGCCACCTGCACCGCCGCCAGGACAACTGGCGGCAGATCTATTGCATCTATTGCTTTCTTGTCTGGTACGACCAGTTCTTTGGGGGTGATCCGGCATGAGGTTGTGTGAACTGCTGCCCGCCGTGGAGGACGGCGTGCTGCTGCAGGGCGATCCCCGCACCGAGGTGCGGGGGCTGTGCTATGATTCCCGGCGCGCCACGCCGGGGGCGCTGTTCGTCTGCCTGCCCGGGCAGCACGCGGACGGCCATGACTTTGCGGCCCGGGCGGCGGCGGCCGGGGCTGCGGGCATCGTCTGCGAGCGGCCCCTGCCGGACCTGCCCGCCGGGCTGCCGGTGGTCCAGGCGCCCCACAGCCGCCGGGCGCTGGCCCAACTGGCCCTGCGCTTTTACAGCGGACCGGCCCGCCGCATGACGATGGTCGGCATAACCGGCACCAAGGGCAAGACCACCACCGCCCACCTGCTGGCGGCGGTGCTGGCGGCCGCCGGGTACAAGGTGGGGCTGATCGGCACCAACGGCGCCGAGTGGCCGGGCTGCCGCCTGCCCCTGCGCCATACCACCCCCGAGAGCAGCGACCTGCAGGCCCTGCTGCGGCGCATGGCGGACGACGGATGCGACGCCTGCGTGATGGAAGTTTCCAGCCTGGGGCTGAAGATGGACCGGGTGTGGGGCATCCGCTACGACCTGGGCATTTTCACCAACCTTTCCCCCGACCACATCGGCCCCGGCGAACATGCCAGCTTTGCGGAGTACCGCGCCTGGAAAAGCGTGCTGTTCCGCCGGTGCGCGGTGGGCGTGGTGAACGCCGACGACCCCCATACGCCGGAACTGCTGCGGCTGCATACCTGCCGGGTGGTGACCTACGGCATCGGCCACCCCGCGGACTGGCGGGCCGAGGGGGATCTTGCCCCCTACCGCGCCCCGGGGCGGCTGGGTATGAGCTTCACCGCCGCCGGTCCCGGCTGGCCGCCCGCTCGTTACGAACTGCCGATGCCGGGACGGTTCAGCGTATACAACGCGCTGGCGGTGCTGGCCGCCGCCGGGGTGCTGGACCTGCCCCGGGAGGCCGCCCGCCGGGGCCTGGCCGCGGCCGCCGTGGAGGGACGGGTGCAGCCGCTGGCGCTGGACGCCCCCTTCACCGTGGTGCTGGACTACGCCCACAACGCCGCGGCCGCCGAGTGCCTGCTGCAGGCGCTGCGGGCCTACCATCCGTCCCGGCTGGTGGTGGTGTTCGGCTGCGGGGGCGGGCGCAGCCGGGTGCGGCGGTCCGGCATGGGGGAAGCCTGCGCCCGGTTGGCGGACTTTTGCATCCTGACTGAGGACAACAGCCGCGGCGAACCGCTGGAAGCCATCCTGGCCGACATCCGCGCCGGGATGGCCCGGGGCGGGCCCGGCACCCCCTTTGTGGAGATCCCCGACCGGCGGCAGGCGCTGTACTACGCGCTGGACCACGCCCAGCCCGGAGACATCCTGGCGGTGATCGGCAAAGGGCACGAGACGACGCTGGAGCGCGGCGGCCGGACGCTGCCCTTCTGCGAGCGGGAGATCATCGAAACGTACATGGAACAGAAAAAAGCGCGCAGCCAATAAAAATGCGCCTTCCCGCCGCGGGGCAGGAAGGCACCCAGATTGTCGGAAAAGGTTAAAAATCCGTTGCCAGCGGCGGACATGTGCCGACGCTGGCAACACATACAGGGAAATTTTGCGGCAAATTGTGTAGGAGGCCATAGGCCGATTGCGCGATTTGCCGTAAAATTTTGTCGAAGGGGTTCCCAAAAGGGGAAACAGGAGCGTCAGGCTCCGCCGTGCGCGACTGTTGCCCCTTTTGGAGCTTGTCGAGTTTCTCGACAAGCTCTGCGCCTTCCCGCCGCGGGGCAGGAAGGCGTTTTCTGTTTTACCGGGCGCGCCCCTGCAAAAGCGCCAGTTCCTCCGCCGTCAGTTCCCGCCACTGGCCGGGGGCCAGGGCCGGGTCCAGCGCCACGCCGCCGATGGCCTGCCGGTGCAGGGCGTTGACCCCCGCGCCAAAGACGCCGAACATCCGCTTGATTTGGTGGTAGACCCCCTGCCGCAGCGTGACCCGCACCACGCAGGGGTCCGGGCCCGCAGGCTCCGCTTCGGCCGGGGCCATCCGCTGGCCGTCCGCCAGGGTGACCCCCGCGGCAAAGCCCCGGCGCATGGCGTCGGTCAGCGGCGTGTCCAGCGTGACCAGGTATTCCTTCGCCACATGATGAGCGGGCGAGAGCAGGTCGTGGGCCAGCGCGCCGTCGTCGGTCAGCAGCACGAAGCCGGTGCTGGTCTTGTCCAGCCGCCCGGCCGGGAACAGCGCCCGCCGGGGGTAGGCGGCGGCCACCAGATCCACTACCGTGGTGTCCCGTTTGTCCCGGCTGGCGCTGACCACGCCCGCCGGTTTGTTGAGCATCAGGTAAACGAATTTCCGATAGGTCCCGGCCAGCGGCGCGCCGTCCAGCAGGATGGCGGCGTCCTCGGGCACCTGGGTGTCCGCCTTGCGGCAGACCGCTCCTTCCACGGCCACGCGGCCTTTGGCGATGGCCTTGCGGCTTTCGCTGCGGGTCAGGCCGGTGCGCTCGGCCAGGCAACGGTCCAGCCGCATCATGCGCCGTGCTCCTGGGTGATGGCCGCCGTTTTGCCCCGCACCGCGCGGATCAGGTCCGCCGGGGCGCACTCGATCTGTGTGCCGATGCGCCCGCCGGACACCAGCATCGCGGGCTGGGCCAGGCAGTTCTCGTCAAAGACCGTGACGTACTGCTTCTTCATGCCCAGCGGGCTGCAGCCGCCCCGGACGTACCCGGTGACCTTGTTGATGTCCGCCACATGGATCATCGCCACGCTCTTGACCCCGGCGGCCTTGGCGGCTTTTTTCAGATCCAGTTCCGCCAGCACCGGCACCACGAACACATAATAATTGCGGTCGGCCCCCTGGGTGACCAGCGTTTTGAACACCCGCGCCGGGTCCTGCCCGGTCAGCCGGGCCACCGTGGCGCCATCCACCGCCTGGCCCTCCTCGTGCGGGTATTCGTGGGCCGTATAGGCGATCCTGGCGCGTTCCAGCATGCGCATGGCGTTGGTTTTTGCCTCTTTTGCCATCGTAGTTTCCCCCATTCCGTATTCGGCCTTTATTATAAGCCGGAGAAAAAAAATCCGCAAGAGGCCTTGACTTTAACGCTTTAAAGTGTTAGAATCCCGGTACAGATGTAGAACGAAAGACAGGAGTATTTGCTATGATCATCGTACTGAAGCAGCACGCCCCCGACGCCCAGGTGCAGGCTTTCTGCGCCGAACTGCGCGGCATGGGCTTTGAGATCAACGATTCTGTGGGCAGCGACACCCACATTCTGGGCCTGATCGGCGATACCAAGGCCCTGGCCGAAAGCTGGGTGCTGGCCAACCCGGTGGTGGAGACCTGCCGCCGGGTCAGCGAGCCTTACAAGAAAGCCAACCGCAAATTCCACCCCGACGACACCGTGGTGGACGTGGGCGGGCACAGGATCGGCGGCGGCCACTTTGCCGTGATGGCCGGCCCCTGCAGCGTGGAAGGCCCCGAACAGATCACCGGCATCGCCCGCCGGGTGCAGGCGGCCGGGGCCGGCATCCTGCGCGGGGGCGCGTTCAAGCCCCGCACCAGCCCCTACAGCTTCCAGGGGCTGCGGGCGGAAGGGCTGGAACTGCTGCAGCAGGCCCGCGCCGCCACCGGCCAGCCCATCGTGACCGAGCTGATGAACAACGAGCACATCCCGCTGTTCGAGGAAGCCGGGGTGGATATGATCCAGATCGGCGCGCGGAACATGCAGAACTTTGAACTGCTGAAAGCCGTAGGGCGCCTGAAAGTGCCGGTGCTGCTCAAGCGGGGGCTTTCCTCCACGCTGGAAGAACTGGTCATGAGCGCCGAGTACATCATGGCCGAGGGCAACCCCAACGTGGTGCTCTGCGAGCGGGGCATCCGCACGTTCGAGCCCAGCATGCGCAACACGCTGGACATTTCCGCCGTGCCGATGCTGAAGAAAATGACCCACCTGCCGGTGGTGATCGACCCCAGCCACGCGGCGGGCATCGCCTTCATGGTGCAGCCGCTGGCCCAGGCCGCGGTGGCCGCCGGGGCGGACGGGCTGATGATCGAGGTGCACAACGACCCGGCCCGCGCCAAAAGCGACGGCGCCCAGAGCCTGACCCCCGACCAGTTCGACGCGCTGATGGCGGTGATCCGCCCCGAACTGGAGTTCTTTGGCAAGACGCTGAACTGAAAAACAAAAAAGGACGGCTGCGGCCGTCCTTTTTTGTCTGGTTTTTAAAGAGCGCGGCCGCCCTGCTCAGGCCGAGCAGGAGGCAAAAAAGATCGGGAACAGTTCCACGAGCAGGACCAGCAGTATGACCCAGCCCACCGAACGGTAGATCTTGCGCCTGGAATCCCGCCTGTTTTCCTGCTCCTTGCGGGCCGCATAGCTGCCCTTGGGGCGCTGCGGCGCACGTTTTTCCGGCGGGCAGGTGTAAAACGGCGTCTTGCCGGGGGTCTTGCGCACACGGTGCAGGACTTTTTCGCCGTTCACATCGTGGGTATGTACGCTTTCCCCTTCACTGCGGAGCGAATAGCGTTTTTCCGTAGCGTAAGGCATGCCGCAGTCCTGGCAACGCCCGTCGATGACATCACCGCCGCAAAAGCTGCATTTCATAAAGGCCCTCCCTTTCTGTTCCCGTTTTCTGTTCTGAACTTTCTCTGTACCTGGTACTTTATTATTATACAGGATTCCGCCGCAAAAGAACAGAGCTTTTTCGCCCTTTTTCGGGCCCCGGCGGCGCGGGGCGCAAAAAAAGCCCGCGGCGACCGCACAATTCGCCGCGGGCCAGGGTCTGGCAAAGGCCGGTTTACTGCAGCACCGCGCCCAGGTTGGCGCTGGTGACCAGCCGTGCATACCGCGCCAGCCAGCCCGTTTTCACGTTGGGTTCGGGCTGGACGTAGGCCGCCTTGCGGCGGGCCAGTTCCTCGTCGCTGACGGCGAGGTGGATGGAGGCGTTCGGAATGTCGATCTCGATCGTATCCCCTTCTTCGATCAGGCCGATGGGCCCGCCGGAAGCCGCCTCGGGGCTGACGTGGCCGATGGCCGCGCCGCGGGACGCGCCGGAGAACCGGCCGTCGGTGATAAGGGCGACCGTGGTATCCAGCTTCATGCCCGCCAGCGCGCTGGTGGGGTTGAGCATTTCCCGCATGCCGGGGCCGCCCTTGGGGCCTTCGTAGCGGATGACCACCACGTCGCCGGGATGGATCTGCCCCGCGTAGATGGCGGCGATGGCGGTATCCTCGCTGTCGAACACACGGGCCGGGCCGCTGTGGACCTGCATTTCGGGCGCGACGGCGCTGCGCTTGACCACGCAGCCGTCGGGGGCGATGTTGCCCCAGAGGATCTGCAACCCGCCGGTGGGGCTGTAGGGGTCGTCGATGGGGCGGATGGCCTTTGTGTCGAGGATCTTGGCCCCGGCGATGTTCTCGCCCAGGGTCTTGCCGGTGACGGTGGGCGCCTCCAGGTCCAGCAGGCCCTTCTTGGCCAGTTCCGCCTGCACCGCCGGGATGCCGCCCGCCTCATACAGGTCGGGCATATGGGTGGGGCCTGCCGGGGCCAGATGGCAGAGGTTGGGGGTTTGGGCGCTGATCTCGTTGAAGAGCTTCAGGTCGATGGGCACGCCCGCCTCCTGGGCGATGGCCAGCAGATGCAGCACCGTGTTGGTAGAGCAGCCCAGGGCCATATCGCAGGTCAGCGCGTTGCGGATGGAACGCTCGTTGACGATCTGCCGCGCGGTGACCCCGCGCCGGACCAGATCCATGACCGCCATGCCCGCGTGTTTGGCCAGCTGCAGCCGCTTGGCGTACACCGCCGGGATGGTGCCGTTGCCGGGCAGGGCGATGCCGATGGCTTCGCACAGGCAGTTCATGCTGTTGGCCGTGTACATGCCGGAACAGGACCCGCAGCCGGGGCAGCAGTTGCAGGTGCAGTCCTCCAGCTGTTCGCCGTCGATCAGGCCCGCCTTGTAGGCGCCCACAGCCTCGAACATTTTGGACAGGCTGACTTCCTCACCGCCGTAGCGGCCCGCCAGCATCGGCCCGCCGGAACAGACCACCGCGGGCACGTCCATGCGCACGGCGGCCATGAGCATGCCGGGCACGATCTTGTCGCAGTTGGGCACCAGCACCAGGCCGTCCAGCTGGTGGGCCATATACATGGTCTCCACGCTGTCGCAGATCAGTTCCCGGCTGGCCAGGGAATACTTCATGCCCACATGCCCCATGGCGATGCCGTCGCACACGCCGATGGCGGGCATCAGGATGGGGGTGCCGCCGGCCATTCGCACACCGGCCTTGACGGCATCCGCGATCTTGTCCAGGTTCATGTGGCCGGGCACGATCTCGCTGTAGGCGCTCACCACGCCGATCAGGGGCCGCTCCAGCTCCTCCGGCGTGTAGCCCAGGGCGTAGAACAGGCTGCGGTTGGGCGCCCGTTCCGGGCCTTTTTTCACATTATCGCTGTTCATGACTTCTCTCTCCGTTTTTCTGTAGGGGTCCCGCCGGGTATGGCCCGGGCACGCACATACCCGGGCCCGGCGCAGGGCGCTTACTTTTTCAGCCAGCTCATCATGCTGCGCAGTTCGGCGCCCACCTTCTCGATGGGATGTTCGGACTGCATGCGGCGCTCGGCCAGGAAGTGGGTCTTGCGGCCGCCGTTGGGGTTCATCTCGGTGAGGAACTCGCTGGCGAAGGTGCCGTCCTGGATCTCGGTCAGGACCTTCTTCATCTCCTTGCGGGTCTCCTCGGTGATCAGGCGCTTGCCGGTGCGGTAGTCGCCGTACTCGGCGGTGTTGGAGATGGAGTACCGCATCTTGCTGAAGCCGCCCTCGTTGATGAGGTCCACGATCAGCTTCATTTCATGGCAGGTCTCGAAGTAGGCCATCTCGGGGGCGTAACCGGCTTCCACCAGCGTGTCGAAGCCCGCCTTGATGAGTTCACAGACGCCGCCGCACAGCACGGCCTGCTCGCCGAAGAGGTCGGTCTCGGTCTCCTCTTTAAAGGTGGTCTCCAGGATGCCCGCACGGCCCGCGCCGATGCCGGAGGCATACGCCAGGGCGGTCTCCTTGGCTTTGCCGGTGTAATCCTGCTCCACGCAGATCAGGCTGGGGCAGCCCTCGCCCTCGGTGTACAGGCGGCGGACGATGTGGCCGGGGCCCTTGGGGGCGATCATGATGACGTCCACGTTCTTCGGCGGGGTGATGGTCTTGAAATGGATATTGAAGCCATGGGCGAAAGCCAGTGTCTTGCCCTCGGTCATATACGGCGCGACCTGCTTGTTGTAGATGTCGGCGCACAGTTCGTCGGGCACCAGCATCATGACCACGTCGCCGGCTTTGGCGGCCTCCTCGACCTCCATGACCTGGAAGTTGGGGTGGGCGGCGGCAAATTCAGCGGCCTTTTCCCAGTGGCCGGAACCTTTGCGCAGGCCGACGACGACATTGACGCCGCTCTCGGCCAGGTTTTCGGAATGGGCGTGGCCCTGGCTGCCGAAGCCGATGACGGCGACGGTCTTGCCGTCCAGCACGCCGAGGTTGCAGTCGGAATCATAGTACTTGTTGATCGCCATGGTAAAATACTCCTTTACAATGTGATGAACTTGGGAAACAACGTATGATCTATTCAGCGCCGGGACGCGCGGGCCGCCGCAGAAAAGCAAACGTCCTGCAGGGCCGCGCAGAAGGCGGGGAACCAAAAGGCACGGGGCGGCCGGGACTTATTTTCCGGCTTTCGGCCCGTAGGTGGGGTAGTGGATGCCGCTGACCTCCTGCACCGGCTTCTGCATGTGCTTGTGCATGCCGCCGCGCTCGATGGCGGTGACGCCGGTGCGGCACATTTCCAGAATATGATAGTCCTGGAACATCAGCAGGAAGGCGTCGATCTTGCTGGGGCGGCCGGTCAGTTCAAAGACCATGCTGTCGGGCGAGAGGTCGATGATCTTGGATTTGTAGATGCTGGCGATCTCCCGCAGTTCGGCGCGGCTGTGCACGTCGGCCGCCACCTTCAGCAGCAGCAGTTCCCGCTGCAGGCTGTTGTCGGGGTCCAGTTCAAAGACCTGGCGGGTGACTTCCAGACGGTCGGTCTGCAGCAGCAGCTGGGAGATGGCATTTTCGTCGCCGTGGGTGGTGACGGTGATGCGGCTGATGGCGGGGTCGTTGGTGGTGGAGACCGTCAGGCTGTCGATGTTGAAGCCCCGGCGGTTGAACAGGCTGGAGACCCGGGCCAGCACGCCGCGCTGGTTGTCCACCAGGATGCTGATGACGCGGCGGTCCTCCGCCGTATTTTTCTTGACAGTAGGCATCGCGGCCCCTCCTTTACTCCATGATGATGTCGTTGATGTCGCCGCCGCCGGGGATCATGGGCAGCACCTTTTCGTCCTTGCCGATGCGGCAGTCGATCCACGAAGGGCCTTTCTGCTGCAGCGCGTCGGCCAGGGCGGCCCGGAATTCGGCGGGGGTGGTGCAGCGGTAGCCCCTGGCGCCGAAGCCCTCGGCCACCTTGGCAAAGTCGGTGCGGCGGTGGGGGTCGGTGTTGGAATAGCGCTTGCCGTAAAAAGCGGACTGCCACTGGCGGACCATGCCCAGCACCTGGTTGTTGAAGATGACGGTGACGATGGGCAGGCCGTAACTGACGGCAGTGCAGCCTTCATTGAGGTTCATATGGAAGCTGCCGTCGCCGGTGAGCATGATGATCCGGGCGTCCGGCCCCAGGCCCACCTGCGCGCCGATGGACGCGCCGTAGCCGAAGCCCATGGTGCCCAGGCCGCCGCTGGTGATGAAGCCGCGGCTCTTGGTATGGTGCAGGTACTGGGCCGCCCACATCTGGTGCTGGCCCACGTCGGTGACATACACCGCATCGGGTCCTGCCTGGCGGCAGATCTCGTCGATCATCTGGTGGGGTTTGAGCTCGGTGTCACTGTCCACCGGCTTGTAGTCGTTCTTCTGCCAGGCGCGGATCTGTTCCATCCATGCGGTGTGCCGCGCGGGCTGCACATGGGGCAGGATGGCCTGCAAAATATAGGCCGCGTCCCCCACCAGCGCCAGGTCGACGGGCACGTTCTTGCCCATCTCGCTGGGGTCGATGTCGATCTGGATGCGCTTGGCGTTGCGGGCAAAGGTATCCGGCTTGAGGGCCACCCGGTCCGAGAAGCGGGTGCCCACGGCGATGACCAGGTCGGCCTCGTCCACCGCCTTGTTGGCCGTGTAGCAGCCGTGCATGCCCAGCAGCCCCAGGTTCAGCGGTTCGCCATAGGCCAGCACACCGGCGGCCATCAGGGTGTAGGTGGCCGGGATCTCGGCCTTGGCCAGCAAGTCCCGCAGGGGCTGGCAGCCCGCCGCGCCCCGCACGCCGCCGCCGAACACCACCAGCGGTTTCCGGGCCGCGTTGATCATCGCCGCGGCCTTCTGCACACCGGCCTCGTCAAAGTGGGTGACGGTGCGCACCGGCTCGGGCGGCTGGGGCGTGAATTCGCAGGAGTCGGCGGTAACGTCCTTGGGGATGTCCACCAGGACCGGGCCTTTGCGGCCGCTCTGGGCGATGCGGAAGGCGGCCCGCATGGTATCGGCCAGTTCCTCCACCCGGCGCACCGTGTAGTTGTGCTTGGTGATGGGCATGGTCACGCCCTCGATATAGGCTTCCTGGAAACTGTCCCGCCCCAGCAGCGAGGTGGCCACGTTGCCGGTGAACGCCACCATGGGCACGCTGTCCATGAAGGCGGTCGCGATGCCGGTGACCAGGTTGGTGGCGCCGGGGCCGCTGGTGGCCAGCACCACGCCGGTGCGGCCGGTGGCGCGGGCGTAGCCGTCCGCCGCATGGGCCGCGCCCTGCTCGTGGGCGGTCAGGATATGGCGGATGCGGTCGGAATTTTTATACAGTTCGTCGTACAGGTTCAGCACCGCGCCGCCGGGGTACCCGAAAATGGTATCCACGCCCTGCTCGGCCAGGACCTCCACAAAGATCTGGGAACCGTTCAGTTTCATCTTCCTTCTCCTCCTCGTGATTTTCAGATACGGGCTCTGGCGCCCCTCTTCCATAGAAGTCCAAATTTTCAAACCGTCGCCACCGGCGGACATGTGCCGACGGCGGCGACACATCCAGGGAAATTTCCCTAAAAATTGTGTGCGAGGCCACCGGCCGAGTGCGCGGTTTTGAGGGAAATTTTGTCGAAGGGGAATCCAAAGGGGGAAACATGAGCCTCAGGCATCGCCGTGGGCGAATGTTGCCCTCTTTGTACCACAAAAAACAGCCTTTGCCCCTTGAACCCAAGAGACAAAGGCTGTAACAGCGCTCTGCGGTACCACTCTTATTGGGACGATGCGTCCCCACTCACCAGACTTCCAACAAAGTCCCGCGCAGTAACGGGCGCCCCCGTATCCGCCTACCAGCCGCAGCCTTCAGCGGATCTGCTCCGGGATCAGTTCGCGGCCTGCCTGCCCCGCTGCCTTGCACCAACCGGCAGTTCTCTGATGGCGTGTTCAGACCGTTACTACTTCCCATCCAAGCATTTTGGAATTTGTGTTAAACTATACCGCATTTCCTCAGGGTTGTCAAGTTTTTTTGTGAAAATCTTGCAACTTTATGCGGCGTTGTTTATACTGAGAGTAGTTTCTTGGGAAAGGATCGATACTATGCAACGTGTAGAATGGTCAGCGCGCCTGGACGCGCTGGTCGTGTTCCGCGGCCTGCTGGACGCGCCTCTGGTACAGGCCCTGCGGGCGGCGCTGGCCGCCGGGGAACCGGAACTGGGCGGCGCGCTGGCGGCCTTTGAGGCCGCCCTGTTCCGCCGCGGCACCAACTGGACCCGCGCCCTGCTGGACCTGCTGCTGGAGGATGAGAACCTCTGCCTGCAGGTAGCGGCGGGCGGGGACGCCGGACCCGTGCTGGAAAAGGCGCTGACGGAGGAGCTGGATCTCCTGCAGGCGCTGGGCCGGGCGCAGCTGGACGAATTGTTCCACGGCGCGCCGGATTACCTGCCCCGCTGGCAGACCGACCCCGAAGCCGACTACCACGCCGCCTACCAGGCGCGGCGGGCCGCCGTGGGCCGCACCGGGTACGGGATCTTTGCCCGTTACCACGTTTTCACGCTGGAGGACGGGCGCCTTGCCCCGGTGCGTTACCCCGACCCCCAGCGCCTGAGCGAACTGCCCGGGTATGAGCGGGAGCGGGAAAAGGTCATCGCCAACACCCGCGCCCTGCTGGAAGGCAGGCCCGCCAACAACGTGCTGCTGTACGGCGACGCGGGCACCGGCAAGTCCAGCACCGTGAAGGCCATCGCCAACGAGTTCGCCCCTGACGGCCTGCGGCTGATCGAGGTGAAAAAGAACCAGCTGTACCAGATCCCCGCGCTGATGGACGAACTGGCCAAAAACCCGCTGAAGTTCCTCCTGTTCATCGACGACCTGAGTTTCACCGCCAACGACGACAACTTTGCCGCGCTGAAAGCCATCCTGGAAGGCAGCGTGGGCGGGCGCAGCCATAACGTGGCGGTGTATGCCACCAGCAACCGCCGCCACCTGGTCAAAGAATCCATGGCCGACCGCACCGGCGACGACCTGCATGCGGCCGACACCCGCCAGGAACTGATGAGCCTGGCCGCCCGGTTCGGGCTGACGGTGACCTTCCAGCAGCCGGACAAGGAGCGCTACGACGCGATCCTGCTGGAACTGGCCCGCCAGTACGGCGTGCAGATGCCCAGCGACCAGCTGTTCATCAAAGGGGCGGCCTTCGCCCTGCGGGCCGGGGGCCGCAGCCCCCGGGTGGCCAAGCAGTTCATCGAGATGCTGGCCGGCGGCGTCAGCGTATAAGAGCGCCGCGATACCGGGACAAACGCCCCGGCCAGACAAAAATCTAAAACCGTCGCCATCGGCGGACATGCGCCGACGACGGCGACACAACCAGGGAAATTTGGCCCAAAATTGTGTGCGAGGCCTGCGGACCGAGTGCGCGGTTTTGGGTCAAATTTTGTCGAAGGGGCCTCCAAAGGGGGAAACAGGAGCGTTAGGCACCGCCGTGCGCGACTGTTGCCCCCTTTGCAGCGAAGCGCTATACCCGTTCGTTCACCAGGGCGAAGCCCGCCTCGGTCAGGCGCTGCTTGATCTCGTCGATCTGGGCCATGTTGCGGGTCTCCAGCCCCAGTTTGAGGAAGCAGCTGGTGATGGCCATATTCGTATCCGCCAGGTCGTACTGCACGCTGACCACGTTGGCCCCGCAGCCGGAGATGATCTCGCTGACCCGGGTCAGCTGGCCGGGCTTGTCCTCCAGGGCGATCATCAGGTTCACCTTGCGGCCGCTCATGACCAGACCGCGGGTGATGACCCGGGAGAGGATGTTCACGTCGATGTTGCCGCCGGAGATCAGGCAGGCGGTCTTTTTGTCCGCCAGCGGCAGTTTGCCGAAGAGCGCCGCCGCCACCGGCGTGGCGCCTGCGCCCTCGGCCACCAGCTTCTGGTTCTCCATCAGGGCGAGGATGGCCGCGGCGATCTCGTCCTCGCTGACCGTGACGATATCATCCACGTAGGACTCCGCCATGGCGAAGGTGAGTTCGCCGGGGGTCTTGACCGCGATGCCGTCGGCGAAGGTATCCACCGCCTCCAGCGTCTGGTAACGCCCGGTATGGTAGGCCTGCGCCATGCTGGGGGCCCCGGCGGCCTGCACGCCGTAGACCTTGACTTCGGGGCGCAGGCTCTTGATGGCGAACGCCACCCCGGCGATCAACCCCCCGCCGCCGACCGGCACGATGACGGCGTCCACATCGGGCAGCTGGTCCAGGATCTCCAGCCCGATGGTCCCCTGCCCCGCGATGACCAGTTCGTCGTCATACGGGTGGATGAAGGTCATGCCGGTCTGCTGCTGCAGTTCCACCGCCCGGTCATGGGCGTCGTCATAGGTGCCCCGGACCAGTTCCACCTCGGCCCCCAGCCGCTTGGTGCTCTCCATTTTCATCAGGGGCGCGCCGTCGGGCATGCAGACCACGCTGCGGATGCCCATGCGGGTGGCCGCCAGCGCCACGCCCTGGGCATGGTTGCCCGCCGAGCAGGCGATGACGCCTTTGGCCCGTTCTTCGGCTGTGAGCTGGCTGATCTTATAGTAAGCGCCCCGCACCTTGAAACTGCCGGTGACCTGCAGGTTCTCGGTTTTCAGGTAGAGGTCGGTGTCGGGGCACAGGTGGGGCGCTGCGATCAGATCGGTCTTGCGGGCCACCTGCTTGAGAATGAATCTGGCATGATAGATCTTGTCCAGTGTCAACATGCGCCGTTCCCCTTTCATGCGCCAAACAGTACAGCCCGGCCCTGCGCAGGGCCGGGCTTTGGGCCGCTTCCCTGCAGCCCGTGGCGTATGTCTGATTATAGTTGAACGTTTCTAATTTGTAAAGTGAATTTTTTTCACCATAAAGACTATCGCCCATTTCACCAAATATTGCGCTTTATTTTTGTGCATTTTTACTATTGGCTTTTCTTTGCCAAGCCACAAAAAATGCGCTATAATAAAGTAGAATTTGCAAGATGTGTCTTTTTCATAACTTTCTTGCCAAGAATTTAGGAGGAAAACCATTATGGACATCCGTTATTCCTGCAACCAGCGCGACTTCAAGCGTTACACCACGGAGGAAACGCGCGACGAGTTCCTGATCACCGGCCTGTACAAAGCGGACGAAGTGGTCGCCGTGTACAGCCACGTGGACCGCATGGTCACGCTGGGCTGCATGCCGGTGCACGAAGAAATCTCCATCGACAAGGGCATCGACGTGTGGGCCAACTTCGGCACCCATTACTTCCTGGAGCGCCGCGAGATCGGCCTGTTCAACATCGGCGAAGGCGCCGGCACGGTCACGGCCGACGGCGTTGCTTACCACATGAATTATAAAGACTGCCTCTACATCACCCAGGGCACCAAGACCGTCACCTTCAAGAGCGACGATCCCGAGCACCCCGCCAAGTTCTACATGGTCTCCGCCCCGGCCCACTGCCGTTACGAGACCAAGCTCATCACCATCGACGAAGCCGCCAAGCGGCCCCTGGGCACCCTGGAAGGCTGCAACAAGCGCACCATCAACCAGTTCATCCACCCCAGCGTGCTCAAGACCTGCCAGCTGTCCATGGGCATGACCTGCCTGGAGCCCGGCAGCAACTGGAACACCATGCCCAGCCACACCCATGAGCGCCGCATGGAGATCTACACCTACTTTGAGATCCCCGAGGGCCAGGTGGTCTTCCACATGATGGGCGAGCCCACGCAGACCCGCCACATCGTCATGCACAACTATGACGCCGTCATCAGCCCGTCCTGGAGCATCCACAGCGGCGTGGGCACGTCCAACTACACCTTTATCTGGGCCATGGGCGGCGAAAACATGGAATTCGACGACATGGACAACATCAACACCCCCGATCTGCGGTAAGCACAGATCCCCAGGAATCCCGCGCCCTGCGGCGCTGCGGATAAAACCACAAGTACATGGAGGTTTTGCACAATGTCTGTTTGCACCCCGAAATCTTTTGACCTGACCGGCAAGGTCGCCCTGATCACCGGCGCTTCCTACGGCATCGGCTTTGCCATCGCCACCGCGATGGCCAACTGCGGCGCCACCATCGTTTTCAACGACATCAAGCAGGAACTGGTGGACAAGGGCCTGGCCGCCTACAAAGAGGCCGGCATCGACGCCCACGGCTACGTCTGCGACGTCACCGATGAGGACGCCGTGAACGCCCTGGTCAAGAAAGTGACCGAGGAAGTGGGCCACATCAACATCCTGGTCAACAACGCCGGTATCATCAAGCGCATCCCCATGTGCGAGATGAGCGCCGCTCAGTTCCGTCAGGTCATCGACGTTGACCTGAACGCCCCCTTCATCGTCGCCAAGGCGGTCATCCCCGACATGATCGAGCAGGGCGGCGGCAAGATCATCAACATCTGCTCCATGATGAGCGAACTGGGCCGCGAGACGGTCTCCGCCTACGCTGCTGCCAAGGGCGGCCTGAAGATGCTGACCAAGAACATCGCTTCCGAGTACGGCGAGTACAACATCCAGTGCAACGGCATCGGCCCCGGCTACATCGCCACCCCGCAGACCGC
>DHCMC07803__coassemble_956_pt1 | contig 21029 bp, 20 predicted proteins | sample DHCMC07803__metabat2_low_PE_051 | metagenome-assembled genome bin DHCMC07803 | reverse complement strand
ATTCCGTCTGGCAGCAATGTGTCAGAAAAATCATCTGCCCTTTTCTTGGTAGAGGGCATATAAGCGAGAACGACGGCGTATCCGACTCCTGGATACGCCGTTGTTACTTCTTTCAAAACAGAACGCACCAGACGGTCAAAATTGCCCTGATTTCCGACATAGAACATGGTTACTCCGTGATTCTCGATCAGATCAATGACCGCCGTCCGGATTTTCGGTTTGATAGTTTCCAGGCAATCACGATGCCCAAAGAAGGTACATGCTTTCTTTTCCATACTTTTCACCTCAAATATAGGCTATACATAGCCTAATAGTAGCACGCATAGCCTATATTTGGCAACTGAGTTGTTTATTCTATATATGACAAACAATTCAGGGGAGGCGAAAGCGCATGGATACCGTTACTGCTGTCCGCAACCGTATTTTAGGATTATGCGGAGAACGTGGTATCAGCATCAACAAGTTGGCTACGATTTCTGCGCTTCCACCATCCAGTATCAAGAATATTTTGTACGGGAAAAGTCAAAACCCAAAGCTGATTACCATCAAAATGATCTGTGACGGCTTGGACATCACATTGGGGGAGTTTTTCTCTACGCCTGAGTTTGATAGCCTGGAACAAGAACTGAAATAGCAAACAGCCCCTACCTGTGCATCCATACACAGGTAGGGGCTGTCGCTTATATCACGTTACAAAGTAGGATTGCAGACTTTTCTTACAGCGACTCCGCGTCAATCCAGTCGATGATGCCGTACACGTTTGCTGTCAGGGTGCAGCGCCAAATGGTACGGTCACGGACCTTGGCGAAGTCGATGGCGCATTTGCGGGGTGCGTAGCGTTCCCCGGCACCGCGCCAGCAGGCCAGACGGATCTTTTCGCCGGTGTCCAGGTCGGTGAAGTAGCAGAACAGGCACATGTGCTTGCCCCAGGTGCGGTGATCAAGGCGCAGGCGGAAAGTCCCGGCCTTTTCGGGGCGCTGGTACTGCTGCAGGTTGGCTTTCATGCGTTCTTCGTAAGTAGTCAAAATTCCATAGGGATTCATAGTCGTTGTCCTTTCTGTGGTGGGTTGGTTATCGTTCTTTCTGGTGGGCGGCGCGCTGCTGCTCCCGGTCGTTCAACAGTTGGATGTTCTCCCGCATACGTTTGACACGGGAAGGAATTTGCTGGGCAGTTTTCAGCTCCTTTCTGGTTTCGGTGATTTGTTTTGTCAGTTCCTCCTTTTCGGTGTGGAGGGCCTCACACTCGGTCGGGTCGCGGCAGCGGCGCAGACGGTTGCGGCACTTGGTGCGCCGGGCCTCCAGATCAGACAGTTTCTGCTCCCGCTCCGATGTAAAAGCAGCTACGTCCTCTGCGGTATTCAGCGAATGCCGTTCCAGAAGATGCAGCTGCTTTTCAATTTCCGCCCAACGGCGGTAATCCTCCCGCATAGCCGGATGGGGCGGGCGGTAGTTGGGTGTTGCGATGGGCAGCTTGCCCAGCAGATAGCAGTAATACAGGTAGGTGCGGTAGATGCCGAACGCTTCCATGATGGCCTTACGGAAATCCTGGCGCAGCTTCTGGTAATGGGGATGCACCGGAGGATACCGCTTGTTGTAGATCTCCATGCGTTTGAAAATCCCCATATCATGATTCTGCTGGATGCGCTGGGCCATTGCCTGTGGGGTGTATTCCTCACCCAGCGTCTTGAAGCGCACGGCACGGCGGTCATGGGGCAGCTTGATAGTCGGGTATTTATGGTTGGGATTGAAGTCCACTTCATATCCCATCTTACGTAAAATGCGGGGCAGATCACGGGGCATCTCGCTGCGCAGGATAGCCAGATCAATGTCCTGACGCATGACGTTATACCGGGTAGGTTCTCCGGCTTTCTCGGCCAGGTAGAGGTTGCGGGGCACCCGGTGGGCATCCTTTTTGTCTACCACCGAAAGCCCCTGCTCCCGACAGAGGGTATCCGAGGCGTCCTGCAGGGCACGGTAGGTCTTTTTGCAGTCATTGTACCGTTTGCCATCCACGAAGGACACCGAGTTGATGACAAAATGATTGTGGCAGCAGTCGGTGTTCAGGTGGATGGCTACCAGCACCTGGAAGCGATCACCCCACAACCGCTTGGCCAGTTCCACCCCGATGGCGTGACACTGCTCCGGCGTGACCTCGCCGGGACGGAAACTCTGGTAGGCATGGAAGGCCACCGTACCGCCGGTCTTGCCGAACTGCTGCTTGGTCAGTTCCATCTGTTGGCGGGCAATCTCCGGGACACAGTTGACACCGCTGACAAACAGCTGGCTTTCCCGAGTGGTCTTAGCATCATTGGCGGAATACTGCAGTACGTCGCTCAGATCGTCCTTGCCCGCAGACAGACCGGTCAGGTCCGGCAGGCGGGTCTTTTCTTCGTTTCCGGCATAGCGTATGACCGCATCCAGACGCCCTTTCACGGGCCAGATCTTGGTGACAGCCATCTTCTCATTCCTCCTTCTGCGGCACGGTAACTGCCCTCTGAACGGCCAGCAGTGTGTCCAGAATCTCCCGCTGCACCTCCGGTGTGTTGTCCTTGTGGTAGAGGGCGGTGAGAGCATCCAGCACCTGCCGGTAGTCGGCGCTGGGCAGTTGACGGGGCATCCGGTTGCGCAGCCGCATACGGATGTATTGGGAGAGGGTCAACCCGCATCGGGTGGCGGCCTGTTCAAACAGCCGCTTTTCTTCCGGCGTCACCCGGATGTTCATTTGCACGTTTCGAGTCAACATATTTTCGCCTCCATATAGCAAAAGACCGGGCATCCAGCGCAGGTGACATAAGAAAACAAAGGTTCTTAATGAACTGCGAAGCACCGCAGGGCCGCGTAAAGGCAGCAGATACTAGGCAGAGGGGCACCGCCATACTGGATGTATGTCGGTGCCCCGATAACGAAGTAGATGCTGCTTTTACGTCAGGCCTTGCGGCTTTGTTTTGTTATGGAGCCGCGCCAGGGCTCGGTCTTTGCATTGTTGCGTTGTTGGGTTTTCGGGGATCATAGGGGCTGTGCCCCTTGCCAGCGTCCTGCGCTGGGGCGGCGTATGGCTTGCAAAAGCTATACAAAGCCAGTGCTCGTTACCCCTGCGGACAGGTCTTTTTGTACGGACTGAAAAGGAATCACTCCAGCGCGTCCCCGTACAGAAGGTCCGGCAGGACCGCTTCCTCGGCTGCATTCTTGATTGCATTCATGCGTCCTGCCCAGGCCAGCGGATCAGCCCGTTTTAGGGCTTCATCCACGCCCTGCTGGCGGGCCATTCGGGTAATGGTATCCTCCACCATCTGCCGGGCTTCGGCGTCCACATCGGCCAGGTGGCTGTGCAGCGTGCCTTCCAGAAGCATAAGGTCAAACAGGTCGGGGCGATGTTCCCGGAGGAACTGCCGCCGCAGTTCGCCGTATTTTCCGATGGGCCGGGTGCCGGTTTCGGGGAGGATCAGGTCGGGAATCAGATAGCCGTTGATCTCGGTGTAGGTAAGTTTCATAGTGTGCCTCCTTCAGCGTTCCTGAGTGTCCTTGTTGTAGCCGCGTTTGTGCTGCCAGGTGTGGAGCAGATGGAGAATGACCTGCTGCATCTGCTGCGGGGTGTAGTGCTTGGGGAAATACCGCTGTACGTCCTCCTGATTGAGGAAAAACTTCTGTCGTTGATTGGGCTTTTCCTCGGTGAGCAGGTGATGCAGGTATTCCCGGGTCAGAGTTCCAGCCTGGCTCATCTGTTTGAGAGTGCGGGACTGCGTGAGGGATGGTGTGGCCTGGCAGGCTTCAATCTCCTCCTTGAGCATCCGCTGGTGTTCCTCGGTCAGATAGGAGATCTCCACCGCCGGATTGAAGGCGATCTGGTATTCGTCCACCATCTGGAGGATGGAGGGGATCAGGTGGGTAAGGTGGATGTAACGCTGGACGGTTTTATAGCTTTCTCCGTTTGGTGCACCGATTTCGCTTCCAGAACGATTCATATCTGACTTCGGGACAACTTGTCCCGAAGTTGCTCGTCCTTGGTGTTTGATGGCTTCCATCTTCATCTTATAGGCAAACGCCTTTTCGCTGGGCAGGATATGCTCCCGCTGGATGTTGCTGTCCACCATCAGGATTACCGCCTCGTCGTCGGTCATTTCCCGGACCAGCACCGGCAGTTCGGTGATGCCCAATGCCTCGCAGGCAGCCTTGCGGCGGTGTCCGCTGACGATCTCGTAGCGACCATCCCCACGGGGCCGGACCAGCAGCGGCGAGAGGACACCGTACTCCCGGATGCTTTCCTTGAGTTGTTCTATCTCCTCGCCGCTGGCCACCCGGAAGGGATGCCCCCGAAAGGGTTCCAGCAGACTGGCTGAAAGAGGTTTTACTTTTTCAGCCGGTGGGTTTTGGACTTGGTTTTCTGCCATGACAATACGCTTCCTTTCTTGGTAAAAATAAGGCTTGCAAGAGGCGTTTTGTGCCCAAAAATGTATACGAAAAAACGGGTACATTTTCAGAAAATCCAGATTTTCCGGGCCCAAAATCGCCTTTTGAACAAAAAGTAGGCATAAAAAATCCCCCTGCAACTGAAATCAGTAGCAGGGGGATTGGCGTATTACAGTTAGATCTCCAAGCCACGCCATCGGCTTGGGCGCCTCACGCTGTTGTGTACTTTTTGAAATGCTTGCGCATCCTCTAAGCTGAGCGTGAGCTCCAAGAGTCCAACGGTTTTACTTGCGAGGATTCTTGATAGCGGCCTGGGCGGCAGCCAGACGGGCAATGGGCACGCGGAAGGGAGAGCAGCTGACATAGTCCAGGCCGACCTTGTGGCAGAACTCGACACTGCTGGGGTCGCCGCCATGCTCGCCGCAGATGCCCAGACCCAGGTTGGGGTTGGCAGCGCGGCCGTCCTCGGCAGCCATCTTGACCAGGCGGCCGACGCCGGTCTGATCCAGGTGCTGGAACGGATCGCTCTCGTAGATCTTGTTGTCGTAGTAAGCGGTCAGGAACTTGGCGGCGTCGTCACGGCTGAAGCCAAAGGTCATCTGGGTCAGGTCGTTGGTGCCGAAGCTGAAGAAGTCCGCTTCCTTGGCGATCTCGCCGGCAGTCAGGGCCGCGCGCGGGATCTCGATCATGGTGCCGACCTCGTACTTCATGTCAACGCCGGCCTCAGCAATCAGGGCGTCCGCCGTCTTGACGACAACGTCCTTGACGAACTTCAGTTCCTTGACCTCGCCGACCAGCGGGATCATGATGTGCGGGGTGATCATCTTGCCGGTCTCGGCAGAAACTTTCAGCGCAGCCTTGATGACGGCATTGGTCTGCATTTCGGCAATTTCGGGGTAGGTGACAGCCAGACGGCAGCCGCGGTGGCCCATCATGGGGTTGAACTCATGCAGGCTTTCGACGACGTTGGTCAGTTCCTCGGCGGTCATACCCATGTCGGCGGCCAGTTCCGCGATGTCCTCCGCCTTGGTGGGCAGGAACTCGTGCAGCGGCGGGTCAAGGTAACGGATGGTCATGGGACGGTCGCCCATGATGCGGTACATGGCGGTGAAGTCCGCCTCCTGATACGGCTCGACCTTGGCCAGAGCAGCCTTGCGGGCCTCCACGGTGCGGGCGCAGATCATCTCGCGCACGGCCTTGATGCGGTCCTCAGCGAAGAACATGTGCTCGGTACGGCACAGACCGATGCCCTCGGCGCCCATATCGACGGCGTTCTGCGCGTCGGTCGGGTTATCGGCGTTGGTCAGGACCTTCAGCTGGCGAGCCTCGTCGGCCCAGCCCATGAAACGCTTGAAGTTGGCGTTTTCGGTGGAAGCGACGGTCGCGATCTGGCCCTGGTAGATGTTGCCGGTGGAGCCGTCGATGCTGATCCAGTCGCCTTCCTTGAAGTCGTGGCCGTTGATGCTGATGGTCTTGGCATCGTAGTCAATGACAACATCGTTGTCGTTGCCGCAGCCGGAGACGCAGCAGGTGCCCATGCCGCGGGCAACGACGGCCGCATGGCTGGTCATACCGCCGCGGACCGTCAGGATGCCCTGGCTGACCTGCATGCCGACGATATCCTCAGGGCTAGTCTCCAGACGGACCAGGACGACCTTCTTCCAGTCGGGGTCCTTGACCTTTTCCTCGGCGTCCTCGGCGCTGAATACGATACGGCCGCAGGCAGATCCCGGAGAAGCGGCCAGGCCCTTGCCGATCGCCTCGGCAGCCTTCAGGGCGGCGGCGTCAAACTGGGGATGCAGCAGGGTGTCCAGCTGCTTGGGTTCCACGCGCAGCACGGCCTCGCGCTCGGTGATGACGCCCTCGTCCACCAGGTCGCAGGCGATCTGCAGGGCGGCCTGCGCGGTGCGCTTGCCGTTGCGGGTCTGCAGCATGAACAGCTTGCCGTCCTCAATGGTGAACTCCATATCCTGCATGTCGCGGTAGTAGCTCTCCAGACGGTTGGCGATCTCGACGAACTGGTCGTAAACGTCGGGCATCTCCTCATGCAGCTTGCTGATCGGGGAAGGCGTGCGGATACCGGCCACGACGTCCTCGCCCTGGGCGTTGATCAGGTACTCGCCCATCAGCTTCTTCTCGCCGGTGGCGGGGTTGCGGGTGAAGGCGACGCCGGTGCCGGAACGCATGCCGGAGTTGCCGAACGCCATCTGCTGGACGTTGACGGCGGTGCCCCACTCGTAGGGGATCTCGTTCATCTTGCGGTAGACGTTGGCGCGGGGGTTGTCCCAGGAGCGGAAAACGGCCTTGACGGCGCCGATCAGCTGCTCTTTGGGGTCCTGCGGGAACTCGCTGCCCTGCTTCTCACGGTAGATCTGCTTGAACTCCTTGACCAGTTCTTTCAGGTCGTTGGCGTCCAGATCGACGTCCTGCGTCACGCCCTTGCGCTCCTTCATGGCGTCGATGCGCTCCTCGAAGAAGCTCTTGCCCAGCTCCATAACAACATCGGAGTACATCTGGATGAAACGGCGGTAGCAGTCGTAGGCAAAACGGGGGTTGTCGGTCTTCTTGGCCAGACCCTCGACGGACTGGTCGTTCAGGCCCAGGTTCAGGATGGTATCCATCATGCCGGGCATCGACTGACGGGCGCCGGAACGGACGGAGACCAGCAGCGGGTTCTCGATGGAGCCGAAGGTCTTGCCGGTCTGCTCCTCCAGGATGCCCATATATTTGAAGATGTCGGCCTTGATCTCTTCGTTGATCTCACGGTTGTCGGCGTAGTACTGGGTGCAGGCTTCGGTGGTGATGGTGAAGCCCTGCGGGACCGGCATACCGGCGTGGGTCATCTCAGCCAGGCCGGCGCCCTTGCCACCCAGAATATTCTTCATGGTGGTCTGGTCGCCGCCGAAGGCGTCGTGGCCCTCTTTGAACAGGTACAAGAATTTCTTGCTCATACTAACCTCCCAAAAACGGTAGCGTGTTTTGCAGCACAACGGTTTCGTGTTTGCATAGTCCATTATAACAGACCCCAAAGCGAATTTCCAGTGGATTGTTAAAAAAGTGCTCAATAGTTTGGCCGAAAAATCGCCAATTATTTCTCCACAGAGTATTGCAATTTGCACAAAAATCAGGTAAAATATACTGGGCGGAAAGTTCGGAAAAACCATCTTTTCGCCCTTTTTGTTTTTTCGCGGCGAATTCCCGTTTGCGGGTTGCGAAATCGCCCCGCGTAAGGTACAATAGCAGTAAGCGATCCTACTATAAATAGGAGGCCAAGGAAGGAGCGTTTTCCTGAACATGTCAACCGCAAAAGAAAGATTCGAGCAGGCGCAGCAGCGCTATGCCGCCACGTTTGAGCGCCACCTGGAGAACGGCGTGGAGTTCATCAGCCGTGACGTATACATCGAGCCGGAGGTCGAGATCGCCCCCGGCGCCGCCATCCTGCCGGGGTGCATCCTGCGCGGCGCCACCAAAATCGGCGCAGGGTGCGTCATCGGCCCCAACACCCTGCTGGAAGATACCGTGGTGGAAGAAGGTTCCACCGTCAACGCCAGCCAGTGCTACCAGAGCCACATCGGCCCCAACAACAAGATCGGGCCGTTCACCCATGTGCGCACCGGTACCAGAACCGCCGAGGGCTGCCACCTGGGCGCCTATGTGGAGACCAAGAACGCCGACTTTGCCATGGGCAACACCGTCAGCCACCTGACCTACCTGGGCGACGCGACCATCGGCAAGTACTGCAACTTCGGCTGCGGCGCCGTCACCTGCAACTACGACGGCGAGGCCAAGTACCACACCACCATCGGCGATTACGCCTTCATCGGCTGCAACACCAACCTGGTGGCCCCCGTCACCGTGGGGGATCATGCCTACACCGCCGCCGGTTCCACCATCGGCAAGGACGTGCCCGCCGGGGCGCTGGGCATCGAACGCGGCAAGCAGGCCGCCATCGACGGCTGGGGCGAGCGCAAACTGCAAAAGTACATCGCCAAGAAACAGAAACTGGAGTCTGACAAGAACAAGGAGTGACGCGCCATGACGCCGACCCTGCTGACGATCCTGGGCTGGTCCGAACTTCTGTGTACCTTTGACGCCGCGCAGTACGGCGCCGCCCTGCAGACCCTGCAGAAAGAGGGCATCCCCTGCCGCACCCACACCGTGAATATGAGCAGTGCGTCGCGCCGCACCGGCACAGCCTTTGCCGTGGGCGAACGGACGGACCGCAGCATCGAATACCAGATCTTTGTGAAGAAGGCCGACCTGCCCAAAGCGCAGCTGGCGCTGCAGGGGCGGCTGCACAACCTGTGACCCAAACCGCGACCGATCCCAAGAAAGGAGGCCCGCCATGCGGTTTCTTGGCAATCTGCTCTGGTGCCTGCTGGGCGGGCTCGTCAGCGCCCTGAGCTGGGCGCTGGCCGGGGCGGTGTGGTGCATCACCATCGTGGGCATCCCGGTGGGGCTGCAATGCTTCAAATTCGCCTCGCTGAGCCTGTTCCCCTTCGGCAAAGAGATCCTGTATGCAGGGGGCGCGCCTTCCCTGCTGCTGAACATCCTGTGGCTGGTGCTTTCGGGCCTGCCGCTGGCCATCGGCCATGCCATCTGGGGCTGCCTGCTGTGCCTTACCATCGTAGGCATCCCGTTCGGCCTGCAGTTTTTCAAGCTCGCCCGGCTGGCCCTGTTCCCCTTCGGCAGCCGGATCGTTCCCGCAGCCTGAGCACCGCCCTTTCCCGCACGACCAAGGAGCGTACAATATCCCATGTTTTTTTCCCGTGACACCAAAAGCGCCGACTGGCTCATCGCCGGGCTCGGCAACCCCGAACCCAAGTACGACGGCACCCGCCACAACGCCGGTTTTGAAGCGCTGGACGCGCTGGCCGGCCGCTGGGGCTGCGAGATAAACCGCAGCAAATGGCAGGGGCTGTACGGCACCGCCCAGGTGGGCGATCATAAGGTGGTGCTGCTCAAGCCGCTGACCTACATGAACCTGAGCGGGCAGAGCATCGCGCCCGCCGCCAACTTTTTCAAGATCCCGGCCGACCATGTGATCGTGCTGTGCGACGACATCACCCAGCAGCCCGGGCACCTGCGCATCCGCCCCCGCGGATCCGCAGGCGGCCACAACGGGCTCAAGAGCATCATCGCCTCCCTGGGGACCGAAGAATTCGCCCGCATCCGCATCGGCATCGGCGCCAAACCGAACCCCCAGTACGATCTGGCCGCCTGGGTGCTGGGCAAACTGCCGCCGGAGGACCGCAAGGCCGTGACCGACCGCTACCCCGACATCGCCCAGGCCTGCGAGTGGATCATGGACGGCAATTTATCCTATGCGCAAAACAAGTTCAACCATTAAAATAAAAGGAGATAGACCCATGAGTTCTCTGCGCAAAAAAGCACTGGTGCGCCTGCTGCTGTGCGCCCTTGCCCTGATCGCCACCATCGTGTTCTGCGTCCTGCTGCTGACCGGCACCTTCGACGGCGCCCCCTCGTCGGGCGCTGCGGACCCTGCCAGCACCTCGGAACCTGCATCGTCGGACGGTGCGGGATCCGTTTCGGAAGGCGCATCCGCCGCGTCGGATGATACGGTCTCCTCCGACCCTGCCGCGGAAAGCGCCGCCGAACCCACGCCGACGCCGGAGCCCACCCCCGTCACCTTCGACGGGCTCTCCGAGCAGCCCGCCACAGTGTACGCCGAGGGCGAACAGCCCACCTTCACGGTCACGCCGGACTCCACCATGAACATGCGCGCGGGCCCCGGCACCGACTTTGACCGGGTGGGCCAGATCCCTGCCGGCACCACCGTGACGGCCCTGGGCGCCAACGCCGACGAGACCTGGATCGTGGTAGAATACGAAGGCACTTACGGCTGGCTGACCAAGGAATACCTGAACGCCGCCTGAGCGCCCCCTTCCCTGCCTGTACAACTGAATAAGGAGGAGTGTTCCCGATGAAAAAGCGCATGACCTGTCTGCTTTTGGCCGGCGCGATGCTGGCCGTGTGTTCGGGCTGCCAAACGACGGCCCCCGCCCCGGAGGCGAGTTCCACCCAAACATCGGAAGCCGCTTCGCCGGCTCCCGCAGCGACGCCGGCTCCCGGGAGCGCTGCGTCCTCCGGGCTGCTGGGCGAACTGCCGGTACTGTACGACACCGCGCTGACGCCCGCTGTGCCAGCCTTTACGGTGGCAGAGGACTTCTCCAACCTGGCCAACGCGGACTTCCTGGAATATTGGAGCGACGAGGCCCGGCAGATGCTGCTGCAAAACGGCTTTGTCGTAGTGAACAGCAACGCCGACGAGTTCTACCCGCTCTATGAGTCCAACCGCTACGCCTACATGCCGAACTTCGTCACGGTGGACGCGGCGCTGCACACCTACCACCTGTACTTCCTCTACCTGCAGCGCGGCACCGAAGAACAGCACCTGCTGCCGCTGCTGCAGGAGTTGACCGCCGGGATGCTGGCCGAGAGCCAGGCCCAGGCCGAGGCACTGGCCGGTACAGACTGGGAGAACGCAGCCCGGCGCAACGCCGCCTACTTTGGCGTGGCGGCCGCCCTGCTGGACCCGTCCGGCACCGCCGCTGCCCTGTTGGCTTCGTCGGGCGGCGCCGCCCTGCCCGCCGAAGCCGCCGAGGAACTGGCGCTCATCGAGGCGGCAGCCGATACCGCGCCCTCCCCGGTGATGAACATGGGGCTGGAGCAGCCTGTTTTGCAGGAGGACTACACGCAGTACATCCCCCGCAGCTACTACACCGGCAGCGAGGAACTGACCCGCTATTTCAAGGCTATGATGTGGTACGGGCGGATGGCGTTCCTGCAGTCGGACGAAGATATGACCCGCAGCGCCGTGCTGATGAACCTGGCCCTGCGGGACAGCGGCGCCCGGGAGAACTGGCAGCGCATCTACGATGTGACCTGTTTCTTCGCCGGGGCCAGCGACGACGCCAACTGCAGCGATTACCTGCCGCTGATCGAAGCGGCTTACGGGGAAAGCGCCGGCCCCGCTTCCCTGCCCGGCGACGACGGCGCCTGGCAGCAGCTGCAGGCATCGCTGCAGGAACTGCGCCCTGCCGCCATCAACTCCATTCCCATTTATGAATGGGAGGACCGGGACGAAAGCACCGCCGGGTTCCGCTTTATGGGGCAGCGCTATACGCTGGACGCCGACATTCTGCAGAATCTTGTTTACCGCGATGTGGAGGAGAGCGCCGACGGCCGCCAGCGTCTGCTGCCCGACGCGCTGGACGTACCTGCGGCGCTGGGTTCCGATACAGCGCTGGACATCCTGCACACCCAGGGCGACACCGACTACCCCAACTATGATGCCCAGATGGAAGAGATGCGCACCCGGATGGAACAGGCGGACGAGGCGGTCTGGAACGCCAGCCTGTACGCTGCCTGGCTGAACACGCTGCGCCCGCTGACAGAGGCCCGCGGCGAGGGCTGGCCCCAGTACATGCAGTCCACCGCCTGGCAGACGAAAAATCTGAGCAGCTTCCTGGGAAGCTGGACCGAGTTGAAACACGACACCGCCCTGTATGCGAAGCAATCTTATGCCGAGATGGGCGGCGGCGGTATCGAGGAAGCCGACGACCGGGGCTGGGTGGAAACCGAGCCGGTGGTGTTCGGCCGCCTGTCGGCGCTGGCACAGGCCACCGCCGACGGGCTGGACAGCCTGGGCCTGCTGGATGACGGCGCCCGGGAAAACCTGGCCCGTCTGGCCGAACTGAACCGTCAGCTGATGGTCATTGCCGAAAAAGAACTGCGCAACGAACTGCCCAGCGACGAGGAGTTCGAACTGATCCGCAGTTTTGGCGGTCAGCTGGAACATTTCTGGTTCGAGGCCGTGGCGCCCGAGGGCGAGGAATATTTCACCCCCCAGCAGCAGCCCGCCGCCCTGACCGCCGACATCGCCACCGACCCCAACGGCTCGGTGCTGCAGACAGCCACCAACGTCGGGACGATCTACGTGATCGTCAATGTGGACGGTTCGCCGCGGCTGGCCAGCGGTTCGGTCTACACCTTCTACCAGTTCACCCAGCCTGCGGAACAGCGGATGACCGACCAGGACTGGTGGGTACAGCTGGGCAAGATGCCCGACGAAAACGGCGAGTTCCATTGGGATAATGCGCCCGCCCCCGCCGCCTGGACCGGCGCGTATATGCCGGCCGACCTCTACGGCGGCTGATGCGCCGCGCCGCCGGACTGGCCCTGTACGTTGCGCTGCTGGCGGGCATCGCCCTGGTTCTGCTGTGGTACCGGGGCGATTTTCTGCCCTGCCGGGGCGAGCGCACCAGCACCCTGGAACTGGAGGGCACGGAGGTAACGCTGGCGCTCCGGGATGCGTCCCTCACTGCCGCGGCGTCCGATACGGTGCTGTGGCAGAGCGCCAAGAATATCCGCGTACAGGACTTTTTATCTTTTGACATTGACCGCGACGGTACGGCCGAACTGGTGCTGCTGGCATGGCGGCGCGGCAACTACGGGCCCAGCCGCCCCTTCTGGGTGGCACGCAATGATACCGGCTGGAGCCAGCATATCTTTATCTACAACTGGCAGGACGGCGCGCCCGTACCGCAGTGGATGTCCAGCGGGCTGCGGCCGCAGGTCAGCCGCTGGGCGGCGCAGCCCGACGACCAACTGTATATTCTGACGCCCCAGGGGGAAGAAACGCTGTGGCGCTGGGGCCAATGGGGCCTGGTGCGCACCGACCTGTGATGGATCTGTTATGAACTTGTTTGACACACGCTTTACCCAAACCAAGGAATACGAAAAACTGGCGCATGCGCTCTCCGGCCCGGGGGCATGCGCCTTATTTGGGCTGCCCGGAGCCGGACGCGCCCTGGTGTATGCGGCGCTGGCCCGCCAGACCGGCCGTCTGCTCTGCCTGGTGACCCCCGGCGAGGCCGAGGCCACCCGCTTTGCCGCGGACCTGAACACACTGGGCGTGGCTGCCGGCGTATTCCCCGCACGGGACTATGTACTGCGCCCAATTGAGGGGACCGCCCGCGAATACGAGTACCGCCGCCTGGGCGTGCTGGGGGACCTGGTGGGCGGGCGGCTGCAGGCCGTCTGCGTTTCGGAGGAAGCGCTGACCCAATACACCACGCCGAAAGCCGATTTCTGTGCCAACACGCGCACGCTGCGCCCCGGGGACATCCTGCCCCGGGAAGAACTGACCGCGCTGCTGTACGGCGCGGGCTACGCCCGCCGTTCCCAGGTGGACGGACCGGGGCAGTTCTCCATCCGCGGCGACATCGTGGACCTGTATGCCCCCGACATGAAGCTGCCGGTGCGTATGGAGTTCTGGGGCGACGAGATCGACACGATGCACACCTTTGACCTGACGACCCAGCGCCGGGAGGACCCCATCGAGAAGATCTACGTGAGCCCTGCGCGGGAGGTCCTGTTCGGCACCCCCGCCGCAGCCGCCGAACTGCTGCGCGCCTTTGTGAAAAAGCAGCGCGGCAAAAAGCGGACCGCGCTGGAGGCCTGCATGGCCCCCGAACTGGCCCAGCTGGACGGCGGTGCGCTGCCGGTGAACATGGACAAATACTGGAACGTGCGCTACCCCGTCCCCGCCACCCTGCTGGACTACCTGGAGGAGCCGCTGCTGATCCTGGAGGAACCGGCCTCCTTACGGGAAGCCCAGCGGGCCACCGCCTACCGCCGGGGAGAGGAACTGACCACCCTGCTGCAAGACGGCGTGCTCTGCCCCGGGCTGGACGGCCTGTACGCCGAGCCCGCCTGGCTGTGGAAGCAGGCCGCAAGCTGCCGCACCGTCTGCGCCGAAAATTTCGCGCGCAGCATGCCTGACCTGCCGCTGAAAGAGGTCGTCAACGCGCCTGCCCACGCCCTGCCCGCCTGGAGCGGCGAAGTGGCCGGACTGCTGGAGGACCTGCAGCCGCTGTGCGACGGGGGCGCATCGGTGGCAGTGCTGGCCGGCACCCCGCGCGCTGCGGCTGGTCTGGCGGCCGACCTGCGGCTCAAAGGGCTGAACGTGACCACCGACCCCGACGCGCCCCCGGCCGCCGGGCTGGTGCAGGTGCTGCCCGGGCAGCTTTCGGCCGGGTGCAGCCTGCCCTTCGCCAAATTCGCCCTGTTCACGGCCCGGGCGTTCGGCGTGAGCAGCGCCCGGAAAAAGCGCAAGCGCAGCAAGGACGCGCTGAACAGCCTGAGCGAGATCACCCCCGGCGATCTGGTGGTGCACCAGAACCATGGCATCGGCCGCTATGCAGGCATCCAGCGCATGGCCGTGCAGGGCGTCACCAAGGACTACCTGCGCATCGAATACGACAAGAAGGACGTCCTGTATGTACCGGTCACCCAGCTGGACCTTCTTTCCCGCTACACGGCGCCGGGCGACCGCGACAACATCAAGCTGAGCCGCCTGGGCGGCAGCGAGTGGGCCAAGACCCGCAAGCGCGTGCGCGCCGCCACTGAGGCGATGGCCAAAGAACTGATCGAGCTGTACGCCCGCCGCAAGCAGGCCAAGGGGTACGCCTTCCCTGCCGACGATACCTGGCAGAGCGACTTTGAACAGCGCTTTGCCTACGAGGAGACCCCGGACCAGCTGACCTGCGCCGCCGACATCAAGCACGATATGGAACAGCCCTGGCCCATGGACCGGCTGCTGTGCGGCGACGTGGGCGTGGGCAAGACCGAGGTGGCCCTGCGCGCCGCCTTCAAGTGTGTGATGGGCGGCAAGCAGTGCGCCATCCTGGCCCCCACCACCATCCTGGCCTGGCAGCACTTCAACACCGCCATCGCCCGCATGGAAGCCTATCCCATCCGCATCGGGCTGCTCTCCCGCTACCGCAGCAGCAAGGAACAGAAAGAAACGCTGCGCGGGCTCCGGGACGGCACCGTGGATATTGTCATCGGCACCCACCGCCTGCTCTCGGACGATGTGAAGTTCCGCGACCTGGGGCTGGTCATCATCGACGAGGAACAGCGGTTCGGCGTCAAGCACAAGGAAAAACTCAAGGAAGCTTTCATCGGGGTGGATATGCTGACCCTTTCGGCCACGCCCATCCCCCGCACGCTGAACATGGCGCTGTCCGGCATCCGGGACATGAGCACCATCGAGCAGCCGCCCTTTGAGCGCCAGCCGGTGGAGACCTACGTGCTGGAATATGACGAGGGCATCGTGGCGGAGGCCATCCGCAAGGAACTGGCCCGGGGCGGGCAGGTCTACTACCTGCACAACCGGGTGGAGAGCATCGACGCCTGCGCCGCGCGCATCGGCCGGCTGGTACCGGGGGCGCGCATCGGCGTAGCCCACGGCAAAATGACCGAGGAGCAGATTTCCTCGGTCTGGCAGCAGCTGCTGGATAACGAGATCGACGTGCTGGTCTGCACCACCCTGATCGAGACCGGCATCGACGTGCGCAACTGCAACACGCTGATCATCGAGAATGCCGACCGCATGGGGCTATCCCAGCTTTACCAGCTGCGGGGGCGCGTGGGGCGTTCCTCCCGCAAAGCCTACGCCTACTTCACCTTCACCCGCGACAAGGTGCTCACCGAGATCGCCGCCAAACGGCTGTCGGCCATCCGGGAGTTCACGGCGTTCGGTTCCGGGTTCCGCATCGCCATGCGCGATTTGCAGATCCGCGGCGCGGGCAGCCTGCTGGGCCACAGCCAGCACGGCCATATGGAGGCCGTGGGCTACGACCTGTATGTGAAGATGCTGGGCCAGGCCATTGCCACGGCACGCGGCGAAGCCCCCGCCCCCGACAAGAGCGACTGCCTGGTGGATATTTCCATCGACGCTTACCTGCCGGAAGATTACATCCCCGACCCCGCCGGGCGCATCGAAGCCTACAAGCGCATCGCCGCCATCGAGACCACCGCGGACGCCGAAGATGTATTGGACGAGCTCATCGACCGTTACGGCAGCCCGCCCAAGAGCGTGCAGGGGCTGGTAGACGTTTCGCTGGTGCGCGTGACCGCCGCCCGGGTGGGCATCGTGGAGATCGTGCAGCGCAGCGACCAGCTGATCCTCTACTCCGACGTGGTCGGCCCGCGCCAGCTGGCCGCCGTTATGGATCAGTACCCCCACCGCGTGCTCTATAACGCGCTGGGGCGCCCCTATTTCAGCCTGCGGGTACAGCCCGGGGAGAATCCCCTTGTGCTGCTGCGCGACGTCGTGACCCTGCTGCCGGGCGCCGCCCCCAAAAGCTGAACAAATCATAAAGGCGCGTTGCAGAACAGGCATCTGCAGCGCGCCCTTTTTTCTGATCCCCTGCGGCTCAGTGCCCGCCGCGTCCCATGGCCCGCAGGAATGTTTCCCGCAGCGGTTGCGGGATGTCCTCCACCGTGTCGCCTTTGTGGACCTCGGTGCTGCCGGCTTCCGCCGCCGTCTGGTAGAACCAGAGTTTATAATCCAGCATATCCATCGTCTTTTGCAGTTCCGCCATCTGCCGTTCTACCGCCCGACGGCGGTTGCGGAACAGTTCCAGCCGTTCCGGGATCGTCGCGTCCCCCTGGCGGCACAGGTCAATGTACTGCCGGATCTCCTTGATAGAAAGGCCGGACTGTTTCAGGCACTCGATGATGCTCAGCCACTCGTAGTCGCTTTCTTTGAACAGCCGGATGCCGCCGTCCGTGCGTTCCACAAAGGGCAGCAGCCCTTCTTTGTCATAATAGCGCAGCGTGGAAGGCGCCACCCCCAGCCGTTTTGCCATCTGCCCCACTGTGTATTGCATACGCGTCCCTCGCTCAGAACAGCCGGTCTGCCGGGTACAGGCCGTCTGCGCTCATTTTCCGCAGCGCCGCCACCAAATCGGGCTTATCCTCCCGGTAGGTGATGCCGTACCACTTATCGCGGCTGGTCAGCACCTGTACGTCCGCCGCTTCCGCCTCCAGCGCCGCTGTGACGACAGAGGGCAGATAGTATTCGCATTTCAGCGGGTTGACGGGCAGGTTCCGGCGCAAAAACTCTGCAAACCCGGCCTTGGCCCGCGCAATGTAGCCCGGGGTAAAGCCCCAGAGGTTCATCGAGACCACGGTATCCCCCGGCAGATCCGTCCAGGTCCGGCCGCCGTCCTCCGTGTAGTGGATGCCCTCCGCATACGGTTCAATGCGGGTGCGCTCGGTGACCCGCAGCAGCTTTCCTGCGCCGTCCACCTCGCAGACACCGCGGCTGACGCCGCCGTTGGCGCTGACGGTGTTGCGCAGCAGAAACCCTACCATCGCCCAGTTATAGCGCGCGCCGTCGCTGTGGGTGCTGAGGAAATCGTAGATCAGCCGGAACCCCTCGGGCCCGTAGTAATCGTCGGCGTTGATGACCGCAAAAGGCGCGTTGCCGATGGCTTCCTCCGCCACCAGGATGGCGTGGGCCGTGCCCCAGGGCTTCTCACGCCCCTCGGGCACGGCGATGCCTTCCGGCAGTTTCTCCAACTGCTGGTAGGCATAACGCACCTCAAACCCGGCGCGCAGGGCGCGCGCGCCCACCGCCTCCTTGAAGACCTCTTCGATCTCGTGTTTGATGATAAAGACCACTGTTTCAAACCCCGCGCGGCGGGCGTCGTACAGGCTGTAATCGAGGATAGCCTCCCCCGCGGGCCCCACCGGGTCGATCTGCTTCAAGCCGCCGTACCGGCTGCCCATACCGGCCGCCATTACGACCAGGATCGGTTTTTCTGCCATAATCTGCTCCTTCCTGCCCCGGCACGCCGGGGTGCATTGCACTGCTTTTATGATACACGTTCCCGCCGCTTCTTGCAAGCCTCCAGGCTCCCTGCGGGAAAATTTACGAAATTGTCTCACAATTCGTGGTAGCATTGCCATACAAAAAATGGTATAATGTTTATATATTCCAGGAACGAACGGGAGGGACCACTATGCAAAACGCCGAACCCGTACGTGCGCTGGTCCTGGCCGGCGGCGGCGCCAAAGGCAGTTACCAGATCGGCGTCTGGCGCGCCCTGCAGGAACTGGGCTGGCAGCCCGCCATCATCACAGGCGCCAGCGTCGGCACCCTGAACGGCTGCATGTTTACGCTGGACAAAGCCCGGGAAGCGGAGGAACTCTGGCGTTCGCTGGAGATCCATGATGTTCTGGAGATCCCGGAGACTCCCAGCGCGGAGGAGCGGAACCGCTTTCTGCTGGACGTGATCCGACGCGGCGGGCTGGATGTGGAACCGCTGGCGGAGCGGCTGGACGATCTGATCGACGAAGAAGCCGTGCGCCGCGCGCCCATCCGCTTCGGGCTGGTCATGACGGAGCTTTCCACCATGCGCAGCGTGCAATGCCCCATCGAGGAGATCCCCCCGGGGCGGCTGAAAGATTACATGCTGGCTTCCAGCGCCTGTTTCCCGGCGCTGCGCCCGCGGGAGATCGACGGCGTCAAGTACATCGACGGCGGCTGGCGTGACAACATGCCCCTGCGGCTGGCAGCGGACATGGGGGCGACCGAACTGCTGGGTGTGGACATCGACGGCATCGGCATCGTGCGCCCCAACAACACCGGCCTGCCCACCCGCATCCTGCGCAGCCACTGGGACCTGGGCCCCACGCTGGATTTCGACCCCGCCCGCGCGGCGCGGAACATTGCGCTGGGCTACTTTGATACGATGCGGCTGTTTGGCCGCTGCGGCGGCACGGCCTATGCCATCCTGCCCGATCAGGACGGTTTTCTTGCCCGTTTTGCCGAGACCTACCAGCTGCGGCTGGCCGAAGTCAACGCCCGCGCCCCCGGCATCGACCGGGTGGAACGCTCGGCCCGGCAGCGCGCAGGGTATCCGCCGCCTTTTGCCCCCAACCCCAGCGCCCCTACGCGGGGCGCGCTGGCCCCGCTGGAACTGGCCGCCGAGCGCCTGCACGTGCCGGAAGACCTGCCCTATACCCCCAAACTGCTGGCGGCCACCTTCATGGGCAGCTTTGACAAGGACCCCGCCGACCGCTTCCCGGCACTGCTGAGCGGGAAGGACAGTTCCCTGGTGGCGGAGCGCGCCATGGCCGCCGCCGTACCGGAAGAATTCGTGACGGCGCTGGTAAGCGCCGCTCTGGCCGAAATGCCCCTTGTGTGACAGAAGGGAGGCTTGTTTATGTATACATTTACCGGCGTCACCGCCTCCGCCGGCATCGCTTTCGGGCCGGTAGAGCAGATCGATCACGGCACGGCCGGCCTGCACCGCATTGTATGCGACCCGTTCCGGGAGCGCGCGCTGTACGACGTAGCCGTGGTGCTGGCCAAGGATGAACTCCGCCGCCTGAGCCAGCGTGCCAAAGGCCCCGATGCGGATATCCTGCTGTTCCAGATTGCCTTGCTGGAAGACGAGTCTTTCACCAACGAGATCGGCGATTACATAGCCGCCGGGGCGGGCGGCGCCGCCGCCGTGGAGCGGGCCGAGCAGATCTTTGCCGGGCGGCTGAACAATGTGGACGATGAATATATCCGGGAGCGCAGCGTTGATGTATGCGATGTCTGCCGCCGCGTGGTGGACATCCTGGACGGCCGCCCGCGCCGCCGCCTGGTTGTCGGTCGTGACGTTCAACGCCGCCTCGGCCGCCTTCAAGCGCGCCAAGGTCGCCTCCGTGCGGGCCGTGCAGGTGATGTCCGAGGCTTTTACGACCGAGCCTTTCGCCAGGCCCAGGGCGATGGCGCCTCCCATATTTCCGGATCCAATAATCGCGATTCTCATCTTAATATCCTCCTTCTTTTAATGATTACTGACGACAAAGGTAAACGATTATTCCATTAATTTTTCCTACATTTGTCGGGAATACCTTAAATCATGACCGAATATGAGACGAATCCTGTTTTTATCCCTCCTGCTTTGCCTCGCGAGCCTCCAGGCCATGGGGCAAAACGACACGTTGACCGGCATCCTGCGCGACGCGAGGATGAAAGCGGTCAAGCGCTATCCCGTCGTCCTGGGCCGGCATGACCCAGTCACGGTCAAGACCGACCGGAAGGGCGTCTTTCGCTTTACCGAAGCGGACCTCAACGACACGCTCTACCTCTTCGCGCCCAAGACGGACATCGTCTACAAGATCCCCGTCAGCGGCTACAATTACCTCCACATCCAGCTCAAGAAGGTCAGCTTCGACATCGACCGCCGCCATGAGCCGGACCCCGAGCTGCGCGCCATCCTTGAGCGCGAGCGCAACAAGACCCAGAGCTCGAGCACGATGGGCCGCCAGGAGATCGAACGCTCGCGCTGCCAGGACATCTTCTGCCTCCTGCGCATGATGAGCGGCGTACAGGTGCAGAACGGCACCGTGCGGATCCGCGGCATCGGCTCCGTCTATGGCGGCAACGACCCGCTCATCATCGTCGACGGTGCCCAGATGGACACGGGCATCCTCAGCACGCTCAGCGTCTACGACCTGGCGGAGATCAAGGTCCTGAAAGAGGCGACCATCTATGGCGCGCAGGGGGCGAACGGGGCGATCATCATCAAGACCATACGATAGCGGGCCGCCCACTCGCCAACCAAGGGCTTCGACGAGGGTTTCCACCGGTGGAAAGACCCAAAATATTAATACGCCAGCGACGTGCACCGGTGGAAATGCCCTAAAAAACCGGTTCGATGAAGGGATCATGGGCGTCACGCCCCAGGCCAAAGGATCCGGGAACGCCATTTTTCCCTATTTTTTATCCCCAAATATTTTCAAGTTCA
>DHCMC07803__coassemble_922_pt1 | contig 21941 bp, 18 predicted proteins | sample DHCMC07803__metabat2_low_PE_051 | metagenome-assembled genome bin DHCMC07803 | reverse complement strand
GCCTGCCGGGGCATTCCCCGGCGCGGTCAAGACGCGCGCCCTACAAATCCACGGAATTTGCGAATGAAAATGGCAAAATGCAAATTCCCGTCAGGCCGTAGGGCGGGGGCTTGCCCCCGCCGCGCGGTTTTGCGTGGCCCGCAACTTCCCTGCCTGCCGCCGCATTCCCCGGCGCGGTCAAGACGCGCGCCCTACAAATCCACGGAATTTGCGAACGAAAATGGCAAAATGCAAATTCCCGTCAGGCCGTAGGCCGGGGGCTTGACCCCGCCGTGCGGTTTGGCCTTGCCCGCAAATCCCCCGCCTGCCGCTTCCCCGCTCTCGTATCTTGTATCTGAACAAAAGGTGGTCCTTATGTCCTTCCCCCGTTCCCTTCTTCCCCTGGCCCTGGCGCTGGCGCTGCTGGCCGGGTGCGGCAAACAGGCCGCGCCCGAACCCACGCCCACGCCCACGCCGTCGCCCACGGCTGCCCCCACCCCCGAACCCACCCCCACGCCGGAGATCGTGCTGGCGATGGCGACGGCTTCCGCCAACGCCACCAAGGACGCGCCGGAAGTCACCGACCCCGCTACCTGGGACGAAGCGGGCAAGGCGCTGATGGAACAGCTGGAACAGCAGTTCGCCGCCGATGGCATGACCCTGGACGCGCAGGAGGGCTTCCCCTACCTGCTGGCGGTGAACCGGGCGGCCAGCACGGTGACGGTGTACGCCGCCGACGCCGGAAACCGCTACACCGTGCCCTTTATGGCCATGGTGTGCAGCGGCGGCGAGGACACCCCCACCGGCTACTGGACCACCCCCGTCAACTACGAATGGCGGCTGCTGCTGGGCCCCAGCTACGGGCAGTACGCCACCCGCATCTACGGCGGGTACCTGTTCCACAGCGTGCCCTACTACAGCCAGCACAAGGACGACGTGGAGTACGACCAGTTCAACGAGTTGGGCACCCCCGCCAGCCTGGGGTGCATCCGGCTGGCCGTGGTGGACGTGAAGTGGATCTACGACAACTGCCCCATCGGCACGCCGGTGGTGATCTACGACGACGCCGAAAACCCCGGCCCCATGGGCAAACCCGGCACCATCTACACCGACCCCAAAAACGAGGACCTGCGCGGCTGGGACCCCACCGACCCCGACCCGGCCAACCCCTGGGACGACGCCTACCTGACGGGCACGGCGATCCGCAGCCAGGCGGCCTGGGACCAGTGGGACGAAAAGCACGAGGACTGGCTGGCCAGCCTGACCCCCACCGACCTGCAGGGCTGGAGCACCGATTCCAGCGTGGTGGGCACAAGAGGATAAAACACAAAGGCGCCCCGGAAGGGGCGCCTTTGTGCGCAGATAAGAGTTCGGGGGTTACGGAAGGTCGTAGGGCGGGGTCTTGACCCCGCCGCAGGTATGTTCCGACAAGTGCGGCGTTCCCGAGAAACCGCCGGGTTTTCCTATGTACGTAGGGGCGGCCCGTGGGCCGCCCGGGAACGTTCCGTCAGCCCGGAACGCTCCCGGCAAGGCAAGACCCTCCCACCCTTTTTGAGCGGGCCGCAGGCCCGCGAGCCACCACATTTATTATCTATTATCTTTTATCTTTTTTTCTTCCTTCTTTGCAAAGAAGGAAGCGAAGAAACTCTCATGAAGAAATTCTCATAATTTTATTCCAGTTCCACATAGTACACCGGGCAGCGGGCCACGTCGGTCAAAAAGGTGATCTGCGCAACATCCAGGGTATCTTCGGCCAGCGCCTGCAAGTCCCCGGCGTCATAGAGATACCCGTACAGCACGAACCCGCCGCTCAGGTCCCGGGTCGCCGCGGCGTTGCGCAGGCTGGCGGCGTCGTCCCGGCCGCCCGCCTGGTAGACCGCTTCGCGCCGGGCAAATTCCGGCAGGAACAGGTCGGGCGCGACCTCGTACCCCGCCCGGTTCAGCACCACGGCGGGCAGGGCGGCGGTCTGTTCCAGCGCCGGGGCGCGGCCCGCGTATTCGGTGTAGAGGTAGCCGTTGCCCACGGTCAGGTGGGCGGCCAGCACCGGCACCAGCACGGCCAGGGCCAGCGCCGGTTCCCAGCGGGGGAACAGCGCCGCCAGCCGCGCCAGCACCGCCGCCCCCGCCAGCACCAGCGGGCCGTACAGCAGCACATAGTAGCGGTCGGCCTCATAGGGGGCGGCTTTGTCGATGGCGATGACGTACAAAAGCCCCGCCAGCGCCAGCATCCCGGCGAACAGCCCCATGCCGCGGGGGCGGCAGCCGTGCCGCCACAGCACCGCCGCCGCCAGCAGCGCCAGCAGCGCCCACAGCGCCGCGCCGCCGAACTGCCCGCCCAGCAGGGCCAGCACCCGGCCCACGCTGGCGGCCCAGTCCTGCAGCGTGGAAAGGTCAAAAAAGCTGCTGAACGCCTGCTGCCCCCGCGGCCCGCCGAAGATATGGGCCTTCATGGTGGGGAACGCCAGATACGCCAGCCCCAGCCCGCCGAACTCGGCAGCGGCATAGGCTGCGGCGGCCTTCCAGCGGCGGGTGGCCAGCAGCCACAGCCCGAACAGCCCGCAGAAGAAAAAGCAGAACACCAGGAAGAAATACTGCGTCAGCGCCCCGGCCAGGGTGGCCGCCGCCAGCGCCGCGAACACCCACCGGGGGCGCCGCCCGGCCTGCAGGGTCTGGAACAGGCAGAGGTGGGCCCAGGCCAGCAGCACGGCTTCCAGCATGAGCAGGGCGTACATGCGCGTGAAAACGGCCATGCCCTGGGAACCTACGTTGAGCAGGAACACCGCCGCCGCCACCCAGGCCGCCCAGAATCGCCCGGTGAGCCGCCGCGCGGCGGCAAAAAGCGCCGCCCCGGCCGCCAGCAGGCAGAGGTAGTTGGGGACCAGCCCCACCCAGGGCAGGCCCAGGCCGGGCAGCAGGCATTCCGCCGTATACACCAGGCAGTAGTACAGCGGCGGGTGGACGTCGGTTTTCTGGTTGTTCCAGGGGATGGAATACGCAAACGCATGGGCGGGCCGCAGGGCGCTCTCGAAGAGGGAACCCTCCTGCCAGGCGTCCAGGTAGCCGTCCTGCAGGGCGTAGAACCCGCCGGGGTAGTTGGTCAGTTCATAGGTATACAGTTCATCCACATGGTAGCCCTGTTTGCGGGCGGTGTAGCCCAGCATCATGGCCAGGGCCAGCGCCAGCAGCAGGACCACCGCCGCCGGATGCCGCAATGTACGGCGGGACATCGCGCCCCCTCCTTTTCATAAAAATTGGTTGAAAGTTTCTTTGGTTCTTTCTTTTCAAAGAAAGAACAGAAAAGAGAAAAAACAGAACAAAACCCGCCCCTGCAAAAGAAGGGCGGGTTGCCTGTTGACAAATCACATATCGGCGTTTTCCGCCACGTCCATGGCGTAACGCCACAACTCCCCGACGGTCATCTCCACGTTGAGGTCGCTTTCGTCGATCTCAACGCCCAGCGCTTCGCCCAGCGCCCAGGCCAGTTCGACCATGTCCTCATGATCGGCGCCCAGGTCGGCCAGCGCTACGCCGCGGTCCAACTCGGCCGTGTCGCAGCTGAACTGTTCCGCAAGCAGCTCTTGCAGTTCTTCAAACGTCACTCTGTGTGCCCCCTCTCACTTGCAGTGCGTGCGCCGGGCCGCCGCGCCAGGGTCCGGCCCCGTGCGCGCAGTCCCCCGGCGCGCCGCGCCTGGGAATTTTTTCTTTTATGATACAGGGCTGTCCGCCATTCGTCAAGGGCAAAAGCGGGTATAACTGTACAAAATTATGATTCCTGTTTTGTGGAATCTGCCGGGGCGGAAGCCGGTAATTGCGGCTGTGCGTTCAAAATCCGCATGAACTCCTCGCCGGAAATGGTCTCTTTTTCGTACAGGTACTGGGCGATCTCGTCCAGTTTGCGGCGGTTTTCGCCCAGCAGGGCCAGCGCTTTCTGGTGCGCCTGTTTGACCAGCTCCACCACCTTGGCGTCCACCGCCGCCGCGGTCTGCTGGCTGCAGGCCAGGCTGGTGTCGCCGCCCAGATAGGCGTTGTTGACGGTCTCCAGCGCCACCATGTCGAAATCCTCGGTCATGCCGTAGCGGGTGACGGCGGCGCGGGCCAGCCTGGTGGCCTGTTCGATGTCGTTGGACGCGCCGGTGGTGATGGAATGGAACACCAGTTCCTCGGCGGCCCGCCCGCCGGTGAAGGTGGCGATCTTGTTCAGGATCTCCTCCCGGCTCATCAGCGTGTGGTCGCCCTCATCCACCTGCATGGTAAAGCCCAGCGCGCCGGAGGTGCGGGGCACGATGGTGATCTTCTGCACCGGGGCGCTGTGGGTCTGCAGCGCCGCCACCAGGGCATGGCCCACCTCGTGGTACGCCACGATGCATTTTTCTTTGTCGTTCAAAATTTTGTTCTTCTTCTGCGCGCCGGCCAGGATGGTGTCCACGGCTTCCTGCAGGTCGAACTGCGTCACCGACTTGCGGCGGTGGCGCACGGCGCACAGCGCCGCCTCGTTGATGATGTTGGCCAGTTCTGCGCCCGACGCGCCGGGGGTCATGCGGGCCACCGCCGTGAAGTCGCAGTCGGGGCCCAAGCGCACCTTTTTGGCGTGCAGGCGCAGGATGCTCTCCCGGCCTTTGAGGTCGGGCAGTTCCACCGGCACGCGGCGGTCAAAGCGGCCGGGGCGGGTCAGCGCGGGGTCCAGCGACTCCGGCCGGTTGGTGGCGGCCAGGATCACCACGCCCTTGGCGGCGTCGAACCCGTCCATCTCGGTCAGCAGCTGGTTGCTCGCGCTCGTCGTTGCCGCCCACGGCGCCCGCGCCGTCGCGCTTTTTGCCGATGGTGTCGATCTCGTCGATAAAGACGATGCAGGGGGCTTTCTCGGCTGCCTGCTTGAACAGGTCGCGCACTTTGGACGCGCCCATGCCCACGAACATCTCCACAAATTCGCTGCCCGCGATGGAGAAGAAGGGCACGCCCGCCTCCCCGGCCACGGCGCGGGCCAGCAGCGTCTTGCCGGTGCCCGGGGGGCCTACCAGCAGCACGCCCTTGGGCATCTTGGCGCCGATGTCCTCATATTTCCCGGGGTTGTGCAGGAAATCCACGATCTCCTGCAGGCTTTCCTTGGCTTCGTCCTCGCCGGCCACGTCGCTGAACTTGATGCCGGCTTTGTCGTCCACCACATACTGCTTGGCGCCGGATTTGCCGCCGAACAGCATGGCGTTGGCGCCGCCCATGTCCTTCATCCGCTTGGAGAGCATGCGGTTGAGGAACCAGAACGCCACGATGAGGGGCAAAAAGCTCAGCAGCAGGCCGAGCAGCGTATCCCAGATGGTGGGGGCCTGGTAGACGGTGCCGAACTCCACCCCGGCTTCCTCCAGCCGGTTGACGAGGTCGCCGTCCTGGGCGATGGCGTTGGTCTTGTAGGCGTTTTTCTCGTTGTCTACAAAGTAGATCTGCTGGTCCTCCAGCTGCACGGTGGCGAGCTGCTTGTCCTCCAGCATCTGCAAAAAGGTGCTGTAGTTGACGCTTTCCACCCGGGATTCCATCATGGCCGGGAACAGGAAAATATTGCTGAGCAGCAGCAGCGCGATGAGGATGCCGTAACCGGCCCAGAGTTTCTTTTTGGGGTCCTTGGGCGGGGTCTGTTCTTTCATGCGTATCACTCCTTAGTAAAAGCCATTCAAGGCGATATAGGTATCATGGACCCAAAAGATGAACCTGCTGTGAAGAATTTTTGACAGAAAGGAAAAATCCCGGAAAAACCATAGGTTTTGCACCGTTTGCACCGGGTTTTCCACCGTATCCACCGCCTTTTCCACGGGGAAAGTGTGGAAAACTCTGTTGAAAGTGTGGAAAACCTTGTGCAAAACGGGGGAAAATGGTCAAAAACACAGATAAACCGCCGAAAATCCCCCGGTGGAAAAGTGGGGAAAACCGGGCGGTTTGTTGTGAAAACGCCGCGCCTGCCGGGAGGTTCCTGCGGCGGGGTCAAGACCCCGCCCTACAAATCGCCGAAAACAACATGTTTTTGCCGTACACGTCCCGGCCAATCGTAGGGGCGGCCTGCAGGCCGCCCGTGAGGTTTGCGGATGCTATGCAGTTTTACGGGATGGCCGCCTGTTCCCGGTCACCCTGTAGGGCGGGGTCTTGACCCCGCCGTGCAAATTTGCGCGGCCCGGAACGTTCCGGGCAGTCGCAACGTTCCCGGGCGGCGTACACGCCGCCCCTACATCTATAGGAAAACCGGGCGGTTTGTTGTGAAAACGCCGCGCCTGCCGGGAGGTTCCTGCGGCGGGGTCAAGACCCCGCCCTACAAATCGCCGAAAACAGCATATTTTGCCGTGCACATCCCGGCCAATCGTAGGGGCGGCCTGCAGGCCGCCCGGGCAATTTTATCTTGTTGCGAACGCCGGTCGCTGCTGCCGTGTTCCCGTTTTCCGTAGGGCGGGGTCTTGACCCCGCCGGACAGCCGCGGGGAGACCGCGGCTTCCCCACCCCGCCCCGCCGCCGCAAAGAAACTCCCGCAAGATCCCCTTATAAATTGTTCAAAACGTAGAAATATGTTTAATTTTTGCCGGGATTGTAACAACTCGGCAACATCTGTCGTTATAGTATATAGACAAGACACAGTGAAAGGGGGGTGCCCGAAAATGGACGCTCATAGTACCCAGGCCCCGCCGGTCCACCGGCTGCGCATCCAGAGCGCGCTGCGCCGCGCCCGCCGCCAGCAGCGCGGGGTCTTTTGTTTCAAGGACGTCAGCATCGACATGCAGGCCCGCCGTGTCTGGCGGGCCGGGCAGGAGATCGCCCTGACGCCCCGTGAATACGCCCTGCTGGAAACGCTGGTGCTCAACCGCAACATCGCCCTGACCCGCGGCCAGCTGCTGGCCGACGCCTGGGGCTACGATTATGTGGGCGAAAGCCGCACCGTGGACGTGCATATCAACCGGGTACGCCGCAAACTGGGCCTCTCGCGGGAGATCCAGACCGTGTTCAAGGTGGGCTACCGCCTCAACACCCGGGGCCTGTTGTGAGCCTGCCTCAGCAGGCGGGGTCCGCGCGGGCCCACCGCGCCGCCACTGCGGCCGCTTCCTGCCCGGCCAGTTCCGGCCAGCCGGGGTTGGCCCACAGCGAGGCATAGCGGTACAGCCCCGCGCCCCCGTACCCCAGCCCCGCCAGGGCGTCCAGCTGGTCCGCCAGGGCGCGGCCGCCGCTCCACTCCCCTTCCGGGCCGGAGGTGCCGTCCCCCGCGCCGATGCGGTAGGCCCCCAGCCCGCCGTACAGCGCCACCCCCTCGGCCCGGGGCAGGGCCGCCCACTGCGCGGCCAGCGTGCCCAGGGCATGGGCGCCGCTGCCGTTCTGTTCGTAGTCCAGCCCCCAGTAGAACTGGGGCATCAGGTAATCCACATAGCCGCCCTGTGCCAGCCACCGGGCGGCGTCGCTGTATTGCCCCTCGCGGCAGAGTTCCAGGTCCGCCAGCGGGGCCGCGCCGAACCGCACGCCGTAGGCATGGGCGGCCTGGTAACAGGCGGCCATCAGCGCGTCCACGTTCTGCCGCCGCCAGTCCGCCAGCGGCAGCGTGGTCCCGGCGGCGGCGTAGTCCACCTCGTCGAAGGCCGGGTCGGTGGTGGGGTAGAAATAGTCGTCGAAATGGACGCCGTCGATGTCGTACCCGGCGCAGAGCTCCTCCACGGCGGCGGCCAGGAACGCGCGCACCTGCGGGTCGGCGGGGTTGAGGTAGAGCCCGTCCGCCGTGGCGCGCACCCATTCGGGGTGGCGCACTGCGGGGCTTTCGCTGCAAAGGGCGGGCGCGCCCCCGGCCTGCAGCCGGTAGGGGTTGACCCAGGCTTCCAGTTCCAGGCCGCGCTCGTGGGCGGCCTGCACCAGCAGGGCCAGCGGGTCGAAGCCGGGGTCCTGCCCCTGCACGCCGGTGCACAGGTGGCTGAAAGGATAGTACGCGCTGGAGTAGAGCGCGTCCCCGAACGGCCGCACCTGGGCCAGCACCACGGTGGCCCCCAGCGCGGCGATGTTGTCGAACATGCGGCCCACGTCGGCGGCGAAAGCCCCGGCGGAGGAAAAATCCACCTGCTGCCATTCCAGATAGCTGACCCACACCGCGCGGTAGGGCGCGGCGCGCTCCGGCAGGGCGGAGGCGGCGGGCGCGGGCGCAGCCGTCGCGGCGGCGGACGGGCCGGGAACACCGGGCGCGGCGGGCCTGTCCCCCGCCAGACGCAGCGGCGCCAGCACCGTGACCAGCACCAGCAGCAGCGCCGCCAACCCCCACCCCACACGCCGCACCGCAAGCCCCCCTTGTTTGGCAGAAGCCGTTTTGGTAGCAGGATATGCCCGGCGGGGCAAAAAAATACCCGCCGCCCTTGGCAGACGCGGCGGGGTGTGGTATAATAAACAATACTGTGGATGCGGGCCATTAGCTTAACGGTCAAAGCCGGCGGCTCATAACCGCTTGAGTGGGGGTTCAAATCCCTCATGGCCCACCAAAACAGGAACACCCGCCGTACCCCGGCGGGTGTTTCTGTTTTGGTGCTAGGCCAGTCGGATTTGAACAGGGCGTGCGGGCCGCAGCCCGCAAAAACGCTCCTGCGGAGCGTTTTTAGCCCGCGGGTGATCCCTCATGGCCCACCATACAAAGAGTGCCCCCGCACAAGCGGGGGCACTTTGTATGAAAGGGGAAACCGGCGTCAGCTGCGGGAATGCTCCGTTTTGCGGCGGAGAGCAAGGCCGCCCAGGGCCAGACCGCTGACCAGGAGCAGTACCGTCCACAGGACGGGGTTGCTCTCGTCGCCGGTCTGCGGGACGGTGGACGCAGCGGTGGACGTTGCGCCGCTGCCGGGGGTGTAGGTGCCCTTCACGTTGCCGTAGCCGGACAGCTGCCTGGTGGATTCCAGATAGCCGCAGTTGTCGCAGCGGTAGCCTGCCTCCGTGGCGGTCCAGTTGTGGTAGCCGCAGGACGGGCAGGTGTAATAGGTGATATTGTCCGAGGGAGCCGGGGTAGCCGCAGGCGCCGGGGTGACCTGCGGTGCCGCGGCGGCCTGCACGCTGAAGCTGACAGGGATAGACAAGGTCACATTGCCGGAGTCGGAAACCTGGATCTCCTCACGGTATACGCCCGCGGCAAGACCGGCCTTGGGCTGCACCGTGAAGGTGGCTTTTTCGCCCGGGGCCAGCTTGGTCTTGGAGAGGGTCCCCACCTCGAAACTCTTGGTGGAGGCAGGCTGGTTCAGGTTCAGGGTCTGGTTGCCGGTGTTGGTGATGGTCACGGTTTTGGCAGTGGGCTGAGCGTAGCCAGTGTAGACTTTGCCAAAGTCGAGATTTGCAGTGTCGGTGGTCATGTTGTAAACCGGATCGGTCACCTTCACCGTGCAGGTGGCGGTCTTGCCGCCCTCTACAGTCATGACGGTGATGGTGGCTTCGCCAGCCTTCACGGCGGTGACGGTGTCGCCCACTAAGGTGGCAATGGTGTTATCGCTGTTTCTCCAGGTCACATCCTGGTTGGTGGCGTCGGCAGGCTCTACTGTGGCAGTCAGGGTCGCGCTTTCGCCGGTGAAGAGGGCCAGCTCAGTCGGGTTCAGCGTCACGCCGGTGACGGGGACAGAGTTGACAGTGAGGGTGACAGGGTAGCTGGTGACGCTGCCTGCGCTGTTGCTCACCACACACTGGTACTGGTAATTGTTCATTTCCAGCGTGGCGGCATCTGTAGTGTAGCTACTGCCAGTCGCACCGGTAATAACGTTCCAGTTTGTACCGTTGTTGTTGCTGTACTGCCACTGATAGGACAGGTTTTCGCCGGTGGCCGCAACGGTAAACTCGGCAGTCTGGCCCACGGTCACTGTCTGGCCTACGGGCTGGGTGGTGATGGCGGGAGCGGTGACAATGATTCCGCCCGGGTCGCCGGTCAGGGTGCCGCCGCTCTCCACGAGGATGGTGCCGTTGTTGGTCAGCTTGCCGTTGCAGTTCAGTTCGGCCCCCTCCGGGATGGTCAGGGTTTCGCCCGCAACCACGGTGAGGGGGGTGTCCAGGGTCACATCGCCGTACACGGTGCCTTCCGTACCGTCAAATACGATGCCGCTGCTATTATCACCTGTTGGTGTTGGCGTAGGAAGCTCGGTCGAAACTCTTGTTGCACTGATCCCGCCATTTCTGGCGTCCACGATCGCATTTTCGCTGACCGTCAGACTGGTAGTGGCACCGGTGGCTTCAAGGGATCCCACATAAAACTGTATCCCATCATTGCCCTCACTGGCGCTGGCGGTCAGGCTGCCGCCGTCGACCGAAAGAGAGATATTCGGGGAGTTGGTAGCGCTTGCGCCGGACATCACATAGACGCCGGCGTAGCCATAAGAGGAACTACTGCTTGCCACGACAGACGCGTCGTTGATGGTAAGGGAGGCGTTACCTGTACCGCTTATGACATATAGACCGTAGGAAGTTGTACCGGTAACTGTGAGTCTGCCGTCACCGGTGATGCTTAGGGAGGCATTTGTGCCGACTACTGTTCCTATTGGTTCTGCATCCACATAAATCCCAAAGTTGCCTGTGATGGTATTCGTGCCAATCAGTTCGATAGTCAGGGCAACTGCTTGATTGCTGCTGCCCTGAGCATAGATCCCAGCGCCATAAGGAAGTGAGGTGGCATCATAAGCTCCATTGATGGTCGCACCGCGTAGGGTCAGGGTGGCGGTGTTTGGGTCGTATTTGACATTCCAATCATTATCATCATAGACCCGTGTTAACCCCCCACTTTCATCTGTAGTCCAGTAGGTGGTATCTTCACCACTCCTAACATTCTGATCTCCCACATAAAGATTATCAGGCTCACCTTCCGCAGCCGCCAGCGCCGTGACGGGCAGCAGCCCCAGGCAGAGCGCCAGGACGCAGAGCAGGCTCAACATTCGTTTTTTCATAGGGTTTCCTCCTCGGTGGTTTGGCGGTGGGCAGGGTGTCCGCAGACCCCAAGCAAAGATTCGGAATGCAGCCGGAACAGCTGGCAGGAGCCGCACTCCCTGTAGATGTTGTCCGGCAGCACAGCGTCGGGGCAGGCATCATCACAGGTCAGGCGCAGGGGGAAGCCTTCCGGCGTATAGACCGGGGTTTCCTCAAAATCCGGGTACTGCTCCAGGTATTTTCCGGCCCGCTCATTCCATTGCAGCGGAATGTCCAGCACGGCGCCTTCCACGTCATACCTTTTGTGTTTCATGCAGCCCTCCCTCTGCCTCCAGTGCTCATTCCGTATGGAGGTATCTCCATACGGAAGAGAGGCTGGCCTCTCTTCCCATGATCTTCTGTTTGCGTTTTTCAGCGGCAAATGGAACGTTGATTCGCCATGTTGTTTATTGTACCATAAACTTCCGGTTTTGTGACTACCCGTTTCCAGGGGTAAAATGGGTAGTTTTTGTGGGGAATCAGGGCAGCATGAAGTCTTTCAGGTCCTGCCGGTGCTGGATGCCCAGGGTATTCATGGCGTTGGAAATGTACCATTTTACCGTATTGAGGGACACGCCCAGATGGTTGGCGATCTCCTGATTGGTCCATCCCCGGGCCGCCAGCATGGCAGCGGTGAACTCGGAGGTGGAAAGGTTGTCCGCCACATGGTCCCCTGTATCGGGGTTGTGGACCTTCCTCCAACCGGCGGAAAAACGGTAGGTAATGTCAATGATCCGCTTGAAGTCCTCCGGCCATTCCGGCTTGATGACCGCTTCCAGCATACCGCCCAGCAGGCCGTGATGCTCCCCCAGTCCCTCGATGAGATCGTCGGGACGGGCCAGGGCCCAGGCGGCCAGCATGTGCTGCCGGGCCTGGTCGGGCTGGCGCAGGCTCATGTGGTCCATCACCGCCACCAGATGGAGGTAGATGGCCGGGATGGGATAGGCTTCGGCCCCCATGGCCAGGGTGCCCTCCACCAGACCGATGCTCTGCCAGTATTGCTCCTGCAGATAGAGATAGTGGGCCTGCACATAGAGGGCAAAGGCCCGCAGCCCCGCAGGCAGCTGGGGCAGAAAATCCCGGGCCGGGGGCAGGCCCTCCGGCAGGGGCAGATGGAGCAGCACCGCCGCAGCCGCCCCCACAAAGGACGCTGCAGCGCTCTGTTTCCCCGCCTTGGAACCCCGGCTCAGGGTGGCTTTCAGCTTGGTCAGAGCCACCCTGGCCTGCTGGATCTGCCCCAGGGTCAGGTTGGCATAGGCATAGATCAGGCAGGCGGAAAGGCGGGCTTCCCGGTCAGGGTGGGTCAGGTAGAGTTCCGCCTCCCGGGCGGCCTTTTCGGCCTGTCCGCTGAAATAGTGGTACTCCGCCGTGGCAATGTCCCGCTGTGGCCCTTCCGGCATGGCTGCGATGACGGACCGGCACTTTCCCGGGCGGAAGGGGGTGTTCATCAGGGGCATCAGGCAGTCCCCTACCATGCGAGGGGGGTGCCCCTCCAGGGATGAGTTCTCCCGCCGGGTACGGGCCGTCTTGTACCGGGTGTCCTCCGGCTTGGGGGTCCCTGCCGGGATCTGCCACGCTATACCGAACTTCTGTGCCCCGGGCACCCGGCCCTGGTTGCAATATACCTGCACCTGCCGGACCGAAAGCCCCCAGGCTTCGGCGGCCTGCTGTACCGTCATGTAGGTCATAGCCGTGTCCTCCTTTTCAGCCGGTCATTCACATTGCGCACCAGCGCATGATATGCTGGAAAATTTTTGATGACGTATTGCGCAGCTGCGCATACCCTTATCATACAATTTTTTCAGCTGTCCGGCAAGAGGGGCGGGAGCGGGCTACTGTCTGGCAACGATCTTCGCTTCGACAAACCATCTGCCTTTTTCCAGCCATAGGTTGGTTTCCTGACCGTTGACAAGGCAAAGGTACGGTATGTCGTTTCCTATAAAAACCTCCTGAAAGAAAAAAGCGCCTGCGTAAGCAGACGCCTTAGAACCTATGGTGATTATCGGATTGGTTCAAGCAAATTGATTCAAAATTTAATTGTAATTTGCTATTAGTTGCGTTATACTAAAAACAGAAAGGGGGCCTAGCGTATGGCTATTGATATTCGACCTGCTTCGGCGCTTCGCACGGAATACAACGAACTGGCTGCCCGGTCCCGTTCCACCGGCCAACCCATCTATATCACCCGCAACGGCGAAGGCGATACTGTCCTGATGGACTTGAACGCCTTTACTCGGCGGGAAGAAGAACTGGACCGACGGGAAGCCGTTCTGGAACATCGCGCAATGATACTGGAGGCGGAGATGGGCCGTTTGGCCGGTAAGCCGACCTATACACCCGATCAAGTACGCGCCAAAATCCAGCAGCATTTAGGCGAGAGGCAGAGGCAGAAAAATGGCTGAGTTTTCCGTTATTTATACTGAAGAAGCCTTACAGGATATGTTGAACATATCCGATTACCACTTTGAGAAAGTGGGTGAGGCTTCTGCGCTCCGTGCCGTTGCTGAATTACAGGATCACATTGAAAAATTATCGCTTTTTCCACGAATGGGGGAGGAACATCCCGATACATATCTGAACGCCTTGGGATTCCGCAAGTTAGTTCACAACAATCATATTGTGATTTATCGGGTTGATCAATCTCAGGTTGTCATCGAGCGTATTGTCTGGGCGTCCAGCAATTACCCTGAGCTTTTTCGGTAAAGCGAACCGATAAAAAGCCGATCAGAATGAGAAAGCACCTGCTGAGTGTCGTTGTACTGCGGCACATGGCAGGTGCTTCTTTTTTAGGGATCATGGCTCAGCTGAAGGTGACTACCCAGTAGGTATAAGCCCACCCAGGGCGATATAGTGGACGATGCGCCAGTCGTTTCCACTAAGCAGCCGCAGCGTGGCCCCCGAAAGGGCGTCGATGGGGGCTTCGTAAACTTCCAGCGTTGCGGCATGCTGGCCACGGCGGCAGAGGCCCGCAAGCCCCCGCCGCGTTACAGGCAAAAGAAAACCGCCTGCTCCTTCAGGAGCAGGCGGTTTTGGTGACCCGTACCAGAATCGAACTGGTGTTACAGCCGTGAAAGGGCCGTGTCTTAACCTCTTGACCAACGGGCCGTATAGAATACAAGATTTCGCTAAAACAGCAAGCAACCCGCCGGCCACTATTGCAACCGGCCCCCAAGTATTTTAGCGAAACCCTGTATACTGGTAGCGGTAACTGGATTTGAACCGGTGACACTTCGGGTATGAACCGAATGCTCTAGCCAACTGAGCTATACCGCCACAACAATATGCGCGCCTAGCAACAAGCGCTCTATTATTATACGGATTTGGGGGTTTTCTGTCAAGAGGTTTTTGGAATTTTTTTGTGGAAATTTCTGCCGCCCCGCCCGCGGGAATGTGCGCTTTTATTCCTTCTTTGAAAAGAAGGAATCGAAGAAACTTTCATGAAAAATCCCAGAGGGGGCGCGCCCCCTCTGGGATTTTTGGTCAAAAGTTCTTTTGGTTCTTTTCTTTCAAGAAAAGAACAAGACCGCGCAACCCTCACTTGCGGTCGGGCACCAGCAGGGCCTTGCCGCCCATGTAGGGCTGCAGCACGGCGGGGATGGTCACGCTGCCGTCGGCCTGGAGGTGGTTCTCCAGGAAGGCGATCAGCATGCGCGGCGGGGCCACGCAGGTATTGTTCAGCGTATGGGCCAGGCGGGGCTTGCCGTCCTCGTCCTTGTAGCGGATGCGCAGGCGGCGGGCCTGGGCGTCGCCCAGGTTGGAGCAGCTGCACACCTCAAAGTACTTCTGCTGGCGCGGGCTCCAGGCTTCGATGTCGCAGCTTTTCACCTTGAGGTCGGCCAGGTCGCCGGAGCAGCATTCCAGCTGCCGCACCGGGATCTCCAGCGAGCGGAACAGCTCCACCGAGTAGCGCCACAGTTTCTCGTACCAGTTCATGCTGTCCTCAGGCTTGCAGACCACGATCATCTCCTGCTTCTCGAACTGGTGGATGCGGTAGATGCCCCGCTCCTCGATGCCGTGGGCGCCCTTCTCCTTGCGGAAACAGGGGGAATAGCTGGTCAGCGTGATGGGCATTTTGCTGCCGTCCAGCATCTGGTCGATGAAGCGGCCGATCATCGTGTGCTCCGAAGTGCCGATCAGGTACAGGTCCTCGCCCTCGATCTTGTACATCATGGCGTCCATCTCCGGGAAGGACATGACCCCCTTGACCACGTCGCCGTGCATCATGAACGGCGGGATCACGTAGGTGAAGCCCTTGCCGATCATGAAATCCCGGGCATAGGCCAGCACGGCTTCATGCAGGCGGGCGATGTCCCCCAGCAGGTAATAGAACCCGTTGCCCGCCACGCGGCCGGCGGCGTCCAGGTCGATGCCGTGGAAACTCTCCATGATGTCCACATGGTAGGGGATGGGATAGTCCGGCACCACCGGCTCGCCGAAGCGCTGGACCTCCACATTATGGCTGTCGTCGGGGCCGATGGGCACGCTGGGGTCGATCATCTGGGGGATCTGGTACATGATCTCCTGGATCCTGGCCTGCAGTTCGCCCTCTTTGGCTTCCAGTTCCTTGAGGCGGTCGGCCTGGGCCGTGACCTGCTTTTTGATCTCCTCCGCCTCGGCGGCCTTGGCGGGGTCCTTCCGGGCCTGGCCCATCAGCATGCCGATCTGCTTGGAGAGTTTGTTGCGGTTGGCGCGCAGGTCGCTGGCCTCGCCGATGGCGGCGCGGTACTCGGCGTCCAGGGCGATGACCTGGTCCACCAGCGGCAGCTTGGCGTCCTGGAACTTTTTGCGGATGTTCTCCTTGACGGCGTCGGGGTTTTCACGGACAAAGCGGATGTCTAACATAAATTCCACTCCTATTTACAGATTCACGAATATGGATGGAGGGGCTGCGGCGCGGCAGGCGACTGTTGCCCCTTTTGATCAGGCCTCCGGGTCATACTGCCCCAGCAGGCTGACGAATTTTTGCAGCATTTCGTCGCTGTAGAAGTCGATCTTCAGGCTGCCCTTGCCGTCCTTGTACTCCACATGGACCTCGCTGCCGGTGACTTCCTTGAGCGCGGCTTCCACCTCCACGGCGCGTTTGGGGCGGGTGAAGGCGTCGGGCTTAGGTTTCGGGGGCCGGGGCGGCCTGGCCAGCTTTTTGCACAGGGCCTCGGTCTGGCGGACGTTCAGCCCCCGCTCGGTGACTTCCTGCGCGGCTGCGCGGATCAGGTTGGGTTCCGGCAGGCCCAGCAGCACCTTGGCGTGCCCTGCGCTCAAAGTGCCGTCGCTGACCCGGGCGCGCACATCTTCCGGCAGGCCCAGCAGCCGCAGGGAGTTGGTCACGGCGCTGCGGCTCTTGCCCAGGCGCTTGGCGGCGGTCTCCTGGGTCAGGCCGTATTTTTCGATCAGCTGGCGGCAGCCCTCGGCCACCTCGATGGGGTCGAGGTCCTCGCGCTGCAGGTTTTCGATCAGGGCCAGGGCGGCGGCCTGCTCGTCGGTCACGTCCTTGATGAGCACCGGCACTTCGGTCAGGCCCGCCAGCCGTGCGGCGCGCCAGCGGCGCTCGCCCGCGATGATGAGATACCCCGTGCCGATGCGCTTGGGCCGCACGGCGATGGGCTGCAGCAGGCCGTTCTCCTGGATGGAGGCGGCCAGCCCCGAGAGGGCTTCCTCGTCGAATTTTTTGCGGGGCTGTTCGGGGTCGGGCTCGATCTCCCGCAGGGGCAGGGTGGCGGCGCCCGCCGCGTCGTCGCCCGTGTCGGGCAGGTCGGCGAACAGGCTGTCCAGCCCTTTGCCCAGCCCGCCCAGTTTGCGTTTGACCATGGGCCTACCTCCTTTTACCGTTCGTTATGGGCAAGAAACTCGCGCGCCAGTTCCATGTAGGCTTCGCAGCCCTTGCCGTTGGGCTCGTAGAAGTTGATGGGCATGCCGAAGCTGGGCGCTTCCGACAGGCGCACCGAGCGCGGGATGACCGCCTTGAACACCTTGTCGCCGTAGTATTTCTTCACCTGGGCCACCACCTGCAGGGTCAGGTTGAGCCGCCCGGAATACATGGTGAAGAGCACGCCCTCGATGTCCAGGGTGCGGTTGTACTTTTTGCGCACGGTCTTGAGGGTGTTCATCAGCTCGGTCAGGCCCTCGAGGGCGAAGAACTCGCACTGCAGCGGGATGAGCACGGTGTCGCAGGCGCACAGGCCGTTGACGGTGAGCAGGTCCAGCGAGGGCGGGCAGTCGATGAAGATATAGTCGTACAGCGGCACCACGGGGGCCAGCACGCTGCGCAGGCGCATTTCGCGCCGGGGCACGGCCACCAGTTCCACCGCCGCGCCCGCCAGCTGGGTGTTGGAGGGCAGCAGGTCGGCGTTGTACTCGGTCTTGACGATGGCGTCCCGCACATCGTCGTCGTCGATCAGGCAGGTGTAGATGTCGGTATCCAGCTTGTTTTTGGCCACGCCGTAGGCGGAGGTGGTGTTGCCCTGGGGGTCCAGGTCCACCACCAGCACCCGCTTGCCCAGGGCGGCCACGCAGGCGCTGAGGTTGACGGCGGTGGTGGTTTTGCCCACGCCGCCTTTCTGGTTTGCTACTGCGATCACTTTTGCCACGGCGTTTCCTCCCTGTTTTTGCGGTTTTTAGGGCGCAGAACTGCGTCTGTGACCTATTATAGCACAGGTCGGGTACTTTAAAAAGGGCTTTCGGGCAAAAAATCCCCTTCCGATGTTCCACGTGGAACATCGGAAGGGGTCATTTGCGGGCAAGAGCGGCAGGCAGGAAAGCCGCGGGCAAGGCAGAACCGCACGGCGGGGGCAAGCCCCCGCCCTACGGCCTGACGGGAATTTGCGGTTTGTGATGTTCATTCGCAGATCCCATAGATTTGTAGGGCGCGCGTCTTGACCGCGCCGGTCAACGTCCCGGCAGGCGGGGATTTTGCGGGCAAGGCAAAACCGCGCGGCGGGGTCAAGACCCCGCCCTACGGCCTGGAGGAAATTTGCGGTTTACGATGTTCATTCGCAGATCCCGTAGATTTGTAGGGCGCGCGTCTTGACCGCGCCGGACAACGTCCCGGCAGGCAGGAAATTTGCGGGCCGCGGCACAGTTTGGCAGGCGTGGTTTTGGTGTTTGCCGCACAAGGACCTGTTGCATGTAGGGGCGGCGTGTACGCCGCCCGGGGAATGGCCCGCCCGCGAAGGCGGGCGGGGTTTCAGAACGGGAGCCCGGATGAGCGGTTCCGGCAGGCACGCGCCGGGGCTAGGGTTAAAACGAATGAAGGGTTGTGAAACATGGAAAGAGTCTCGGGCGACCTCCTCAGAGCCCCGGGGTTTCCAAAGGGGCCCGCAGGCCCCTTGGCCGTGCCCCGCGCCTCGGAACTAGCGGCGGCTTTTTCTGGTTTTTTGCCTGCGGGGCTATGCCCCGCAATCGCGCCCACAGAAATAAGCGCGATGCAAAACCAACGCGAAGCGTTGGTTCCGATAGCACCGGCCCCGGAACCGGGGCCATGAATCGAGCGCGGCACCGTCGGAAGTTCGAAGCGGGGCCATGCGGCCCGCAATGCATCCAAAATAAAGAATCAAATCCGGGCAACGTCCCGGCAGGCAGGGAATTTGCGGGCAAGGCAAAACCGCGCGGCGGGGTCAAGACCCCGCCCTACGGAATCAGGGGACGGGGATGCGGCAACGGGCATTCGCGGCAAGGCAAAACCGCACGACGGGGTACGACCCCGCCGTGCGGTTTTTTGCATCCCTTTTGCGGGATGAAAGGCTGGAGTTTCTTTGCCTGCTTTCTTTGCAAAGAAAGCAGGTCTTTGCAAAGAAAGGAAGTCAGTCGAAATCTTCCAGGTAGACGCGGGCGCTGCGGGTCATCTCGCGGGAGAAGGCGCTCTCGTACTTGCGGGCGCAGAAGGCCTGCAGGCAGGCGTCGAAGTCAAAGGCGCGCTGGCCGCCCGCGGCGGCGCGCAGGGCAAAATCCTCCCGCAGTTCGGGGCCGGTGCGGTCGCGGTAGGTGTTCTCGCAGACCACCGCCTCTTCGCGGAAGCGCGCGGGCTTGGGCCGGGCCTGCTGCTGGGCCGTGGGCCGCCCGAAGATCACCATGCAGGCGGGCATCACGTGGGGCGGCAGGCGCAGCGCCTCGCGCATGGGCCCGGCGTTTTCCAGCACGTCCCCGATGTAGCAGCTGCCGAGGCCCAGGCTTTCGGCGGCCGTCACGGCGTTCTGCGCCGCGATGCAGGCGTCCGCCACCGCCAGCAGCAGGTCCCCCGCGCCGGGGCGGCGCGGGTCCGCCACCCCCGCTTCCCGGTAGATGCGGGGCCAGCGGCGGCAATCCGCCAGGAACACCAGGCACAGCGCCGCCTGCTCAATAAAAGGCTGGTGGTCGCACAGCTCCGCCAGCGTATGGCGCAGCGCCGGGTCGGTGATGTCCAAAATCGTGTAGAGCTGCTGATTGCCCGCCGTGGGCGCCGCGAAGGCCGCCTGCAAAATGGCCGAACGCTGCGCCGCCGTGACCGGCTCGCCGGTGAACACCCGGACGCTCTTGCGCGCCGCCAGGGCGCGTAATACTTCGTTGTTTTCCATCGTTATTTCGCCTTGCCTTTCCGGGGCAGGAAGCGCCCCAGCAGTTTCTGCGCCAGGCTCAACACCTCGCGCACGTTCAAAACGCAGACCACCGCGGTCAGCGCCGCCACCGGCAGCACCCAGTTTTCAAGGCCCATCAGGCACCAGATCTCGGCCAGGATCAGCGCCAGGTTCAGCGCCAGCCAGCCGGCGTGGAAGTCGATGCGCAGCAGGCCGCGGGTGGACCAGGCCCGCAGCAGGAACACCAGCAACAGGCTGAGGAAGCTGGCCGGGGTGACGCCCCACGGCCCCCACAGCAGGATGAACGCCCCGTTGAGGAGGATGTTCAGCACCGCGCCCGCCAGCATGGTCATCAGCGAACCCGTGGAGCGCTTATACACCACATAGACGCTGTTGAGGAACTGGTTCAGGCAGGTACACATCGAACACAGCGTCAGGAAGGGCACGAAGGTCCAGCCGTCGTAGTATTCGGCCTTGAACAGATGCATCATGGGGCGGCAGAACAGGATGACCCCCGCCACGCAGCAGAACAGCGCGCTGGCGTAGACGCGGAAGATCTTTGAGAAAAAGACCTCCCGTTCCTGCTCCTCGGTGACGGCGGAAAGCTGCCACGCCTCGTAGAAGATGCCGCCCACGATCGTGATGATCTGGGGCAGGAAATACCCCGCCGACAAAAGCCCCACCCAGTAGTTGCCGCTGCGGCCGCCGTAGTCCTCGCACATGGCCTGGACGAAGAACATGTCGCTGGCGTTGATGATCCAGAAACTGATGGACGCCGGGATCATCGGCAGGCAGTAGCGCAGCATCTCGCCCCAGAGGGGGCGGTCGAAGGCGCGGGGGTCACAGTAGCGCCAGCAGCCGCCCGCAAGGAACACGAACACCATGGAGGTCAGGTCGGCGCAGGCGTTGGCCAGCAGGAAACCCGCGGCGCCCAGGTCCAGCCAGCTTAAGAAGATCAGGTAATAGGCCAGCAGGGCCGCGGTGGTCAGCACGCCGTCCACCGCCACCAGGCGGTTGATCATGCGGGCGCGGATGAACTGGGTGCACAGCGTGCGCAGGCAGCTGGCCAGCACGCAGAGGTAGAGCCAGGGCAGGTATTCGGCGGCGTTGGGGATCAGCCGCACCAGCGGCATGGCCAGCACCAGCAGCGCGAACCCCAGCAGGATGCTGACCCCGCCGTTGACAAAAACGCTGGCCTTGCGCACGGCTTTGTCCAGCCCGAAGCGGATCACCGCGTAGGACACCCCCAGGCTGACCACCGGGATCAGCAGGTTGGTGGCCTGCTGCAGCAGGCTGGAAACGCCCATCACGTCGGGGGAATCCAGCGCGTAGCTCAGGTAGGGGCGGATGAAGAAACTGAGCAGCTTGGAACTGAAATTGGACAGCGCGAACAGCAGCGTGTTGCTGACCAGGGTCGCGTACTTTTTGTCGGAAGAAGCCAAGGCAAGGACCTCCTTGGAAGATCAGAGGGGAGGGGGCGGGCGGGGCGCGCAAACTCTGCGGCGGCCGGGTCAGCGCAGCAGTTTTCTGCGCGCCTTGTAATCGGGCAGGACGGCCGCCACCGCGGCCCAGAAAGCCGGGCTGTGGTCGGGGTGGGCGAAGTGGCAGAACTCATGCACCACCACGTACTCCTGGGCCGCCGGGGGCAGGGTGCACAGGCGGCGGCTGAACGCCAGCGTGCCGGTGCGCAGGCTGCAGGAACCCCAGCGGGTGCGCATGTCGCGCACCGCGATGCGGGGGAAGGCCCCGCCCGGGCAGCTGGCCGCGAACTGCGGGTAGTATGCCCGGCACAGGGCCGTCATATGGGCCAGCGCGCGGGCTTTGTCCGGCAGCAGGGGCTGCGCGGCGGCGTCCCGGCGGGCATGCTCGGCGGCGCGGGCCTGGGCACGCCGCACCCAGGCGGCGCGGCCCGCCACAAAGGCGTCCACGGCGGAAGCCGGGACCCGGGGCGGCGCGCTGGCCGACACGGTGCCGTCCGCCCGCACCCGCAGGTTCAGGTTGCGCACCCGCCGCCGGGTCAGGGTATAGGCCACGCCGCCCGCGCAGCGGCGCTCGGTTTTTGCGTCCGCCATGGCGTGCGGCCCCCTTCCCACCAAAATATGCCCCTATTGTACCACGCGGCCGGGGGCCGTGCAACCGGGGGCCCGGCAGGTCGCGGGCAAGGCAAGGCCGCGCGGCGGGGTCGAGACCCCGCCCTACGGCCTGACGGAAATGTGCGATTTGCCATTTTTGTTTGCAAATTCCGCAGATTTGTAGGGCGCGCGTCTTGACCGCGCCGGGGAGCGCTGCGGCAGGCGGGGAAATTGCGGGCGAGACTAGGCCGCGCGGCGGGGGCAAGCCCCCGCCCTACAGGGCGCGGGTACGCGGATGCAGCACCGGGCGTTCACGGCATGGCAAAAATTTGCGAGCGGCGGCGCCCGCAAAAAAGACCGGCCCTCGGGCCGGTCCTTTTTCATAAGCGCGTTTATGCCCGGGGCTCAAAAAAGCTCTGCT
>DHCMC07803__coassemble_915_pt1 | contig 22107 bp, 19 predicted proteins | sample DHCMC07803__metabat2_low_PE_051 | metagenome-assembled genome bin DHCMC07803 | reverse complement strand
TTGAGCATTTGGATCACCCTGAACAGGCAATCAAAAATATTGTGGATGTTACAGATGAGTATTTTATTGTTAGTGTGCCAAGAGAACCGTTGTGGAGAATCTTCAATTTTTGTAGAGGAAAATATATGAAGGATTTGGGAAATACCCCAGGACATATTAACCATTGGAGCAAAAAAGATTTTGTCAATTTTTGCAGTATGTACGCGGAAGTTATTGATGTTAGAACACCATTGCCGTGGACTATGGTATTATGCAAAAAGACAAGGAGCAGGTGAGTAATGAAACTTTTGGTGGCAATCCCATGTTTGAACGAGGAAAAGAACATAGGAAAGGTTATTAACGATATCCGTTCCTCCAGTGTGCAAACACTTCCAGATTTATCTTTGGAAATTCTCGTAGTAGATGATGGTTCTACGGATAAGACAGGTGAAGAAGCTGCAAAAGCTGGTGCAACTGTCATAAGTCATACAGGAAACAAAGGTTTGGGTATAGCCTTTCAGACGGCTTTAAATTATGCTGCCCATTGCCAAGCGGATATTATGGTTAATATGGACGGCGACGGTCAGTTTGATCCGGCCGATATCAAAAGACTTATTACTCCTATTATAAGAAATGAATGCGATGTTGCTATGGGCTCTCGATTTATTGACAAAAAGCCCATTATGAATATGCCAAAAATAAAATATTGGGGCAATATAGGGATGGCAGGTATAATTAGCCACCTCTGTAGAAACAAATTTTATGATGTGTCCTGCGGTTTTCGCGCATATTCTAAGGAGACCATTCTAAGATCAAACTTTCATGGTAAATATACTTATACCCAAGAAGCTTTTATCTTCTATTCAACACAGAATCTTAAAATTCAGGAAATTCCTGTAACTGTAAGATATTTCACAGATCGAAAGAGCCGTGTTGCTGGAAATCTGTTTAAATACGGGAAGAAAACTATGGGGATTATTCTTTCACTTTACAGAGATTATTATCCCATGAGGCTTTTTTCCACCATCGCAGTACTCCTTTTGTTGGTGGCTATTGGATTTGGGCTTCCTTTTGTAATGCATTTTATGGAAACAGGGTATTTTAGAGGCTATCTGTTTGCCGGATTCATATCTGCCTTTACATTGGCTCTTAGCATTGTTTTCGAGGCAATCGGAATTATTATGCAAGGAAGTACCAGAATCCAGGAAAATCAGAATAGAATTCTGTATTATATGAAAAAAATGGATGGAATAAACTCGTATATCAAAAAGTGATCAGATTCCAGGCCAAGGATGGGAAATCCTTCAATTGATGGTATACTTGAAGAAAACAGATAATAGGCATAGGCCATAGGATAGCTCTCATATTATACTGTCGAAAGAAAGATGTAACAAAACTTCTCGTTTGGTTTTACTAGAGTTTAGCGTAAATCAAATGAGAAGACTCGAAGACGTTCCCGGTGGTAGAATTTAGACATCTCATGTGTTTCGTATCTGCAACTTTTACCATAGTCCAAACCCTTGTACCAGCCGGGCCCGGTGGAACTGGCCTCCTGCTCGTTCGGGCAGAGCAGCAAGGTCAGCTATTTGCAGATGCTCACGGCGGTCTGTGCCATCGTAAACGGCGGCAACCTGATGCAGCCCTATGTTGTGCAGCGTATCACCGCGCCGGACGGAACGGTGGTGCAGGAGACGGAACCCGTGGTCAAACGCCGGGTGCTGCGCCCGGAAACCAGCGAGACCATGCGCACCCTCATGGAAGGCGTCGTCACAAGCGGCACCGGCAAAAACGCGGCGGTGGCCGGCTACCGTGTGGGCGGCAAAAGCGGCACCAGCCAGAAACTGGACAGTGAAGACGCCGGGGCGCGCATCAGCAGCTTCGTCGCGGTGGCGCCCATCGAAGCGCCGCGCCTGGCGGTGCTGGTCTGCCTGGACGAACCGCACAGCTGGAGCACCAGCGGGGGAACGCTGTCAGGCCCGGTCTGTGCGGAGGTGCTGGCCAAGGCGCTGCCCTACCTTGGGGCCGAGCCCCGGCAGCCGGAGGAGGAAAGCAAAATGTGAAAGTTTGAGGTAACTGTACGTTTGTTCAAAAAAAGTATAGGACTTTTTCCGGCAGCCCTGCTATAATAAGGTAAAAATGTACCGAAATTGCAGGTGGAACAGCCATGGACAGCGCAAACAAGCAGCAGATGCCTTTTGTTGTATTCGATAATGTCTGCAAATACTATCAGATGGGCGACACCCGCATCGCGGCGTCCGACCATGTGAGTTTTACCATTGAAAAAGGGGAGTTCTGCGTGATCCTCGGCCCCTCGGGCGCGGGGAAAACGACGGTGCTCAATATGCTGGGCGGCATGGATACCTGCGATGAGGGGAAGATCCTGCTGGACGGCGAATGCGTCAGCGACTTCAGCCAGAAACGCCTGACGACCTACCGCCGCTACGACGTGGGGTTCGTGTTCCAGTTCTACAACCTGGTGCAGAACCTGACGGCCCGGGAAAACGTGGAACTGGCGGCCGAGATCTGCCGCGACCCGCTGGACGCCGACACCGTGCTGGAAGAAGTGGGTCTGGCTGACCGGCGCAACAATTTCCCGGCGCAGCTTTCCGGCGGCGAACAGCAGCGTGTTTCCATTGCGCGGGCGCTGGCCAAAAATCCCAAGATCCTGTTATGCGACGAGCCCACGGGCGCGCTGGACTACAAGACCGGCAAACAGGTGTTGGCGCTGCTGCAGGCGACCTGCCGCAAGCAGGGCCGCACGGTGATCGTCATCACCCACAACAGTGCGCTGGCGGCTATGGCGGACCGCGTGATCCGCATCAACAGCGGGCGGGTGATCGAGGAAACGACCAACCCCGATCCTACGCCGGTGGAAAGGATCGAATGGTAAATGACGCGCAGTTACCGTAAAAATATACTGAGGACGCTGAAAAGTGCGCGCAGCCGCTTCCTGGCGATCTTTTCCATCGTGGCGTTGGGCGTGGGCTTTCTGGCAGGATTGAACGCGACGCCCATCGACATGAAGGAGTCCATGGAACGCTACATGGACGACGCGAACTTTTATGATCTGCGCATCGTCTCGACCCTGGGCCTGACCGACGGGGATGAGGAAGCGCTGCGCCAGGTGGAAAGCGTCGAAGCGGTGCAGCCGGCCTATTCGGCGGACCTTTTGGTGGACGCGGGGGAGGATGTGCTCGTCTCCCGCGTGCAGAGCCTGCCGCCGGAGGGGGAAGACGGTATCAACCGTCTGTTCCTGGCGGAAGGGCGGATGCCGCAGAACTCCGGGGAGTGCGTGATCGAAGCGGGCGACGGTCTGGCGGGTGAGGAGGTCCCGCTGGGCATGACGCTGACTGTCAGCGCGGAAAACGAGGATCTGGACACCAAACTGGCCCGCACCGAGTATACGGTGGTGGGCGTCGTACATAATGCCAATTATTTCAGCTTTGAGCGTGAACCGGCCAGCGTGGGCAACGGGACGGTGGAACTGGTGCTGTACCTGCTGCCGGAGGACTTTGCCTATGAGACCTATACCGAGATCTATGTGACGGCAGAAGGCGCGCTGGCCCAGAACAGCCTGGAGGACGAGTATACCGCTACGGTGGAGGCCGTGCAGGCCAACGTGGAAGCCATCCAGCAGGAGCGGTGCGACGCCCGGTATGAGGAGATCCGCGCCGAAGCGCAGGCGGAGATCGACGACGCCTGGGCGGAGTACTACGACGCCGAAGCCGAAGCACAGCAGGAACTGGCGGATGCGGCGGCGGAACTGGAGGACGGCCGCCGCGAACTGGCCGAAGGCCAGCAGGAATATGAGGACGGCGAGCGGGAGTATGCCGACGGCGCGCAGGAGATCGCCGACAATGAGGCGCTGCTCAACGACGGCCTGGTCCAGATCCAGGAAGCTGTACGGCTGCTGCAGGACAACCAGAAGCAACTGGAGGACGGCGAAGCCGAGCTGGCTGCCAACGCCCCTGCGCTGGAGGAGGCCCGGCGCAAACTGGAAAACGGCCAGGCCGAATATGAAGACGGACTGCAGCAGTACAACGACGGTCTGGCACAGATCGAAGAAGGCGAGCGGCAGCTGGCGGAGGGCAAAGCCCAGCTGGACCAGGCGGAAGAAAGCTATCAGGCCGGTTTGGACCTGGCGGCGCAGCAGGTCAGCGAACTGCTGCAGGAGAAGCTGCCCTGGCTGACGGTCGAGGTCGGCGCGGAGGACGTGCAGGGGTTCATCGACTGGCTCAACGACGGGGAGCGGGAGGTCCCGGCAAGCTACGACGACCTGCTGGATGCGCTCGAAGTTTATGCCGGCGAAACGATCGGATTCCCGATCAGCGGTATGCTGCCCTCGGCGGCGCGCGATCTGCAAGAGCAGGCGCAAAACCTGCTGGAAGAACTGCAGCAGGAGCCGCCCGCGGGCAGCGAAGAAGAAACGCCGCCCACCGAAACGCAGCCGGAGGAGCAGCCGCCGGAAACTGTGCAAGCAGACCGCGAGGACGGCGCGACAGAAGAACCGCCCGCCGATGCAACGGAAGTCCCGGCGGAGGACGCGTCCGCCGTTCCCTCTGAACCCGCGGATCCCCCTGCCGGGGAGACGGGGGAGGGGGCCGAACAGCCGGATGGGGAGCCTGTGCCCGAAGAAGCCGCCCCGGCGGAGGGACCCGATGGGGAAACGGCCACGCCGGAACAGGAAGCCGGGCCGGAAACAGAACCCGCCGCGGATGGCGTCGAAGTGTCTGACGGCACGGCAAAGACGGCGCTCGCATCGCCCACCGCCTGGACCGGCGGGACGGCGGCCCCGACCGAAAACACCGAAAACGCCGCAGAGGAGCCGCTGGAAACTGCCGGGCCGCAGGACCCCGCGCACGGGCCCGAAGAACCAGACCCCGAAGACTCCGACGAGACCCCGGCGATGACCGATGCCCAGCGCCAGGAACTGGAACAGCAGCTGAACGCCATCCTCACGACAGACCGTGCCCAAATGAAGTCTGTGCTGGAAGCCGCGCAGGCATGGCTGGCGGAACAGGAAGAACCGCTGCCGGAACTTGTGGAAAAATTCCAGAAGATGGTGGAAGAGGGCCTGACCAAGCTGGCAGAGGAACAGGCGCAGACCGGGCCGCTGGTGGCCGGGTTTGCCCGGATGGTCGGCGGCCGCCGCACACTGGACCAGTCCTGGGACGCCTACTATGAGAATGAACAGAAACTGACCGACGGCCGCAAGCAGCTGGAGGCAGGCGCGCCTGCGCTGGAGGAAGCCAAGCGCCTGCTGGACGAAGGCTGGGCCGAGTACGAAGCCGGTCTGGCCGAATATGAAGCGGGCAGGCGGCGTCTGGCCGACGCCCGGGTGCAGTTGGATGAAGGCTGGGCGACCCTGACCGACAAACAGCTGGAACTGGCCGACGCGCAGGTACAGCTGGCCGATGCCAGGGCACAGCTGGCCGACGCCCGCGCCGAACTGGACGATGCCCGCGCGACCATAGCCGAAAACGTGCAGAAACTCCGCGACGGGGAGATCGAATACGAGGACGGCAAGGCGGAAGCGGAGCAGGAATTGGCCGACGCCCGCGCCGAGATCGAAGATGCCCAGCGGGAACTGGACGATATCGAGCAGCCGGAGTGGTACATCTGGGACCGCAGCAACAATGTGAGCTATGCGTCCTTTACCGGCAATGTGGAAAAACTCACCGCCATCACGACCATCTTCCCCATCTTCTTCTTCCTCGTGGCGGCACTGGTAGTCTCCACCACCATGACCCGCATGGTCGAGGAAGAACGCCTGCAGATCGGCACGCTGAAAGCGCTGGGCTATGCCCGCGGCGAGATCATGCAGAAATACCTCTGCTATGCTTTGGCGGCTGCGGCGCTGGGCACGCTGGTCGGGCTGGCCATCGGCTTTGTGGCCTTCCCGAAGATCATCTGGTCAGCTTATGCCATGATGTATTACATGCCCTCCATTGCTACCCCCTGGCGTCTGACCCAGGCGCTGTTCGCGGGCGGTACGCTCATCGTGCTGACCGTCGGCGTCACGGCGCTGACCTGCCGCGCCTCGCTGCAGGAAGTCCCGGCCGCGCTGATGCTGCCGCGTGCGCCCAAGGCGGGCAAACGTATCCTGCTGGAGCGCATCACCCCGCTGTGGCGGCGCCTTCCCTTTACCTGGAAGGTCACCTGCCGCAACCTGCTGCGCTACAAGCGGCGGTTCTGGATGACGGTCATCGGGGTGGCGGGGTGTACGGCGCTGCTGGTGGCAGGGTTCGGCATCTCGGACTCGCTCAATGCCATCATCACCAAACAGTACACCGAGATCTCCCACTATGACCTGACCACCATCGTGACGCAGGAGGAAGCGACGCAGGAAGGGCCGGTGTACGACTATCTGTATGGGGAAGGCCCCGTGGAAGAATCGCTGACGGTTTCGATGGAGACCACCCGCCAGGAAAGCCCGGAAGGGGAGATCGACATCTACCTGATGATCCCGCAGGATGTGCAGCGCTTTGCCGATTTTGCCGATCTGCATGAACGGGTCAGCCGCAAAGCCACGCCGCTGGGCGAGGAGGGCGTCGTGCTGACCGAGAAAATGGCAAGCATTTTCGGGGTCCGGGCCGGGGATACCATCACCCTGAAAAACCAGGATGATGTGACCGGCACCTTCACCGTCACCGGCGTGTGCGAGCACTATGTCAGCAATTATGTGTACATGAGCGCGGCTACCTATCAGGCGGCGTTCGGGGCGGCCCCCACCTACAATGCGGTGATCAGCCGCTTGGCGGACGACAGCCAGGAGACCCGGGATGCGATCTCGGCAGAATTGCTGGAAATGGACAAGGTCGCCAGCCTGAGCTTTACCGAGGACAACGTCGCCCAGGTACAGAATATGCTGCAGTCCATCGACGCGGTGGTCGTGCTCATCATCGTCTGCGCGGCCTGCCTGGCTTTCGTGGTCCTGTACAACCTTTCCAGCATCAACGTGGCGGAGCGCGTCAAGGAGATCGCCACCATCAAGGTGCTGGGCTTCTACGACCGCGAGGTCAACGCCTACGTCAACCGGGAAAGCGTGGCCCTGACGTTGGCCGGCATCCTCTTCGGCGTGTTCGCCGGCATTGCCCTGCACCGTTTCATCATCCTGACGGTGGAGGTGGACGCCGTCATGTTCGGGCGTGAGATCGCGCCGCTCAGCTTTGCCTGTGCCGTGCTGCTGACGCTGCTGTTCAGCACCATCGTCAATCTGGTGATGCAGCGCACGCTGAAAAAAATTTCTATGGTGGAAAGCATGAAAGCGCCGGAATAATGCGCTGCGGGCGGTGTTTCGACGGCGAAAAATGTAAAAGAACGGTAAAAAAGCGGATCGAATCGATGAAAAATGCCGGGGCGGCTTTGGGCTGTCCCGGCTTTTTTGTGCAAAATGCCGCAACAGCGCCGAAAAGTTGACGAACGGCTGCAAAATGGCTATAATAGAGTACGAACCGTGCCGTCCGGCGCGGGCAATATATGGCCGGAGGGACCCTGCGCGAATGGTTCCGGCAGGGTGCGGCCGCCAAACGTATGAGGAGGAATCCAAATATGGCACCCAGAAAGAAAGTTTCGCAGACCGTACTTACCGAGGGTAAGTTCTATACCATCAGCGCTGCCAACGGCAAGGTCGTGGAAGTCGCGGATTATAACATCGACAACGGCGCAAAGATCCAGCTGTGGGACAACGTGAACGCCGAGTGGCAGCAGTGGAATTTTGTGCCCGCCGGGGACGGCGTGTACCGCATCCAGAACCGCTTCACCAACAAGATGCTGGACTTGGACTGCGGCGGCGTCAGCGACGGCACCCGCGTCCACCAGTGGGAGGGCGCCCCGGCGTCCAGCCAGCTGTGGGTGGTGGAGCCTTCCAACGACGGCACCGTCAAGATCAAATCCAACCTGGCCGGCAAGCTGCTGGACGTGGTGGGCATGAGCACCGAGAACGGCACCCCGCTGCAGATCTGGCGTGATGTGAACGGCACCAGCCAGTACTGGACCATCGCCGAGGTGACCCGCAAGCCCAAGGCCAGCGCCAAGGCTACCGCCGCCAAGGCCAAGGCTGCCGCCGCTGCCGCGGCCGAGAACGTGGCCGACGCCGCGGTGGACGCCGCCGAGGAAGTGGTCAAGGCCGCCAAGAAGGCCGCCAAAAAGCCCGCCGTGAAGAAGGCGGCCAAGACCGTCAACGATACGGTGAAGGCGGTGGCCGATGTGGTCAAGCCCGCCGCCGACGAGGCCGTCAAGGCCGCCAAGCCGGTGGTGGACGAAGCCGTCAAGGCTGCCAAGCCCGTGGTGGAGGAAGCGGTGAAGGCCGTGAACGAGGCTGTCAAGAGCACCGCCAAGAAACCCGCCGCCAAAAAGACTGCGGCCGCGAAGAAACCCGCCGCCAAAAAGACCACCAAGAAGACCGGCAAGTAATTGGCCCGGCGGCTGAAACTTTCCCCCTGCGATTTTGTGTTGGAACGAGTGATCCCCGTGCCCTGCGGCACGGGGATTTTTGACTGTACGGGCAAAAAAGCGGGATTCTCACTTTGTGTCGTGGCGCTGCGGGACCCGTTGTGGTAGGATGGGACGCGAAAGAAAGGAGGGAACGCAGATGGACCAGGAAAAGATCGGCCGCTTCTTGAAGCAGCTCCGTCAGGAAAAGAGCCTGACGCAGGAACAGCTGGCGGAGCAGTTGGGCATCAACCCCCGGACGGTCAGCCGGTGGGAAACAGCCCGCACGATGCCGGATTTTGCGCTGCTGGTGGAACTGGGGCGGCGGTACGGCGTGACGGTGGACGAACTGCTGGACGGCGGACGCTGCGCGCAAAGTACAGAAAAGGAGGAAGAAAAGGCCATGGAAAAAATCGCAGATTACACCCGGCAGGAAAAACAGACGCTGACACGGCGCTTCCACCGACTGTTTTGGGCTGCCGGGCTGCTGCTGGCTGTCGCCATCGCGCTGCAAATAGCAGAACTGACCGACCGCTTCCCCTGGGATTTCCTGTCCGGTCTGGGGCAGGGCACAGCGCTGGGCATGCTCATCGTCGGCGCGCTGTTCACCAGCCGGCTGGGGCCAAGGCTTGTGGCAGGCAAACAGAAACTTTTCAAAAAGATCCGGAAGAACTAAACGAACCGGGCGGCACCCCTCGGCAGAGGGGCGCCGCCCGGTCATATGCGGGAAAAATCACAGCGCCTGCATGGCGGCCTGCACGTCCGCTTCGGTGGCGCGCATGGCCTGCAGCGTGCGGTCCAGCAGGGTGTCCAGTTCCCAGCCCAGCATCTCGGCTCCCTGGCGGATCACATCGCGGGAGCATCCGGCAGCGAACTTCTTGTCCTTGAACTTCTTCTTCAGGCTCGAAAGTTCCATGTCGGTACAGCTCTTGCTGGGGCGCATCCTGGCCGCCGCGCCGATCAGCCCGGTCAGTTCGTCGGAGGCGAACAGCACTTTCTCCATCTCGTGCTCGGGGCGCACGTCGCTGCAAAGGCCGTAGCCATGGCAGCAGACGGCGTGGGTCAGGGCCTCGCTGGCCCCGGCGGCGGGCAGCAGTTCGGCGGCCTTGGCGCAGTGCTGTTCGGGCCAGCGCTCAAAGTCCACGTCGTGCAAAAGCCCGCACATGGCCCAGAAGTCGGCGTCCGCGCCATAACCCAGTTCGTTGGCGAACCAGCGCATCACAGCTTCCACCGTCAGCGCGTGCTGCAGGTGGAAGGGTTCCTCGTTATACTGGCGCAGCAGGTCCCAGGCCTGCGCGCGGGTCATTCCTGTCTCCATGATGGCAAGACTCCTTTCCTGTCCCTTCGGTCAGCCCAGCGCCGCGATGGACTGCCGGATCTTGGCGGCCTTCTCTTCGGCGGCGGCCAGCTTGGCGCGGGTGGCCTCCACCAGCTGGGCGGGGGCTTTCTCCACAAACTTGGGGTTGTTCAGCTGGTTCTGGAACATGCCTGTTTCTTTCTCGGCCTTGGCCAGTTCCTTGTTCAGACGGGCCAGTTCCTTCTCCCGGTCGATCAGTTCCATCATCGGGATGAAGCCCCGGGCGTCGGGGGTGGCCACCGTTACCATACCGTCGGTGGGGCCGTCGTAGTGGGCGGTCAGCGTCACGTCGGTGGCGAAGGCGAACCGGGCCAGGTAGGCGCTGCCCTTCTCAAAGGCGGCGGGGTGGGCGGTCTCGATGACCATCGAGGTCTTTTTCGCCGGATGGACGTTCATCTCGCTGCGCATGGCGCGCACGGCCTTGATGTAGTCCATCAGCTTTTCAAAGTCGGTGCATTCGCCGGTCCAGACGGGCATCTCCAGGCTGCCGGGCCAGGTCTCCAGCATGATGGTCTCGCCGCTGCCGGGCAGGGCCTGGTAGATCTCCTCAGTGATGAAGGGCATGAAGGGATGCAACAGCTTGAGGGCCATGTCCAGCACATAGACCAGCACCTTGCGGGCGGCGTCGGCCTGGGCGGCGTCCTCGCTGTTCAAGCGGGACTTGCAGATCTCGATGTACCAGTCGCAGTACACTTCCCAGATGAAGTTCTCGATCTTTTCCGCCGCCAGGCCCAGTTCGTACTTGTCCAGGTTGGCGCTGGCTTCGGCGGCTACCTTCGCCAATTCGGACAGCACCCACTTGTCGCTCATGTCCAGCAGCGCTTCGTCGGGCATGCCGGGGGCGAAGTCCTCGGGCAGGTTCATCAGCACAAAGCGGGCGGCGTTCCACAGCTTGTTGGCAAAGTTGCGGCTGGCGGTGACTTTCTCGTCGCTGTAGCGCATATCGTTGCCGGCGGTGGAACCCACGATCAGCATCATGCGCAGCGCGTCGGCGCCGTACTGGTCGATGACTTCCAGCGGGTCGATGCCGTTGCCCAGGCTCTTGGACATCTTGCGGCCCTGGCTGTCCCGGACGATGCCGTGGATCAGCACGGTGTCGAAGGGGGCCTTGCCGGTGTAGGCCAGGCCGGAGAAGATCATGCGGGACACCCAGAACCCGATGATGTCATACCCGGTCACCAGCGTGCTGGTGGGGTAGAAGTAGTCGTAATCCTCGGTCGCCTTGGGCCAGCCCAGCGTGGAGAAGGGCCACAGAGCGGAACTGAACCAGGTATCCAGCGTGTCGGGGTCGCGGGTCAGGTGCGTGCAGCCGCACTTGGGGCAGGCGGAAGGCGCTTCCTTGGCGACTACGGTGGCGCCGCAGCCGTCGCAGTACCAGGCCGGGATCTGGTGGCCCCACCACAGCTGGCGGCTGATGCACCAGTCGCGGCCGCCCTTCATCCAGTTGAGGTAGTTTTTGGTGAAGCGCTCGGGCACGAACTTGATGTCGCCCTTTTCCACTGCCTCGATGGCGGGCTTGGCCAGCGGTTCCATCTTAACGAACCACTGCTTGGAGACCATCGGCTCAATGACTGAGTGGCAGCGGTAGCAGGTGCCCACGTCGTGGGTGATGCTCTCGGTCTCTTTCAGGGCGCCGCAGGCTTCCAGGTCGGCCAGGATCGCCTTGCGGGCTTCCATAGCGGTCATGCCCGCGTACTTGCCGCAGTCCAGCACTTCCGGCTCGTCGGCAGCCGCGCGGCCGGCGGCGCGCTCGGCGTCGGCGGCGGCTTTGTCGGCCGCGCCGGTCATATGCCCGTCGTAGGTCAGCACACGGACCATGGGCAGGTCGTGGCGCTTGCCCACTTCAAAGTCGTTGGGGTCGTGGGCGGGGGTGATCTTGACCACGCCGGTGCCCTTTTCCATATCGGCGTGCTCGTCGCAGACGATGGGGATCTCCCGCCCCAGCAGCGGCAGGATCACATGGCAGCCGTGCAGGTGGGCGTAACGCGGGTCCTCGGGGTTGATGGCCACGGCGGTATCGCCCAGCATGGTCTCGGGGCGGGTGGTGGCCAGTTCCAGCGTCTCGCCGGTCTCCTTGACCTTGTACAGCAGGTGCCAGAAGCTGCCCTCTTTGGCTTCATATTCCACTTCTGCGTCCGAGATGGAGGTGTTGCAGTGGGGGCACCAGTTGACCATACGGTTGCCGCGGTAGATCAGCCCCTGGTCGTACAGGCGGACGAAGACCTCCCGGACAGCGTTGGAACAGCCCTCGTCCATCGTGAAGCGCTCACGCTGCCAGTCGCAGGAGCAGCCCAGCTTTTTCAGCTGGCTGACGATGCGGTTACCGTAGGTGTTCTTCCAGTCCCAGGCGCGTTCCAGGAAGCCGTCGCGGCCCACCATCTCTTTGGTCAGCCCTTCCTCGCGCATTTTGGCTACGACTTTGGCCTCGGTGGCGATGGAAGCGTGGTCGGTGCCCGGCACCCACAGGGCGGCATAGCCCTGCATGCGTTTGTAGCGGGTCAGGATGTCCTGCCAGGTCTCGTCCATGGCGTGGCCCATGTGCAGCTGGCCGGTGACGTTGGGCGGCGGCATCACGATGGTGAACGGCTTTTTGCTGCGGTCGATCTGCGTGTGGAAATACCCCTTGTCGCACCAGTTCTGGTAGATGCGGTCCTCGGTGCCCTGGGGCGCGTACTGTTTTGCGAGTTCTTTCGCCATGGTAAAACCTCCTGCGGTGTGCTGCTGCGGGGCGAAAATTTCAAACGAAAAAGCCGCCCCATGAACGTTCATGGGACGGCCTGCATCAAGATCCAGGTCGCGGTACCACCCAAGTTGCCTTTTTGCAAAGGCCGCTTTGCGGCAGGAAAACCCCGCCTGCCGGATAACGGCGGCAAACCCGTGCGCGGCTGGCGGGAAAAACCGTTCACCGCGCCTGCTCCCAGGCGACAGCCTCCTTGCCTGCTCTGCCGGACTTGCACCCGACGCCGGCTCTCTGCAAAAGCAGGGCAAAGCGCACTCCTGTTCGCTGCATTTTATAGTATGTATCGTACCGCACCGGCCGCGGCTTGTCAAGCCGAATTTTGAGTACGGCTGCAAAAGTTCTTGACAAGCGGGCTTGTAAAGTATATAGTGCAAACGGTGTTTTTTGGTTTTTGAGGGAAGGAGAACGTGTATACAAATGGATTTGGCCATCATTACGACCAAACAGGTCATGGAACTGCTGCTTATGATCCTGGCGGGCGCAGCCTGCTGCAAACTGCGGGTTTTCAAGCCTGCCGACAAGTCGGTGCTGGCCAATCTGCTGCTGTATCTGGTCGTCCCGGCCATGGTGCTGGACTCCTATATGGTAGAATTTGACCCGGCCACCTTTCACAATCTGCTGCTGACCTTCGGGCTGAGTGCTGTGGTGCTGACAGCCGGCATCCTCATTTCGGCGGCGGCCTCGCGGGGGACGCCGAAAGAAAAACGCCCGCTGGTCTGGTTCGCCTGTTCGTTTTCCAACGCCGGGTACATGGGTTTCCCGCTGATCCGGGCGCTGTTCGGCACGGAGGGCGTGCTCTACGCCAGCGCCTTCCTCACGGTGTTCAATATCCTCATCTTTACCGTAGGCACGACGGTGCTCTCCGGCCAGGTGGATGCCAAAAAGATCGTGCGCAGTATCGTCACGACGCCCTGCATCCTGGCGGTGGCGGCCGGGCTGGTGATCTACCTCTGCCGCGTCCCGGTGCCGGGGACGATTGCCGAACCGGTCGGCCTGGTGGGGGATATGAATACGCCGCTTTCCATGATCATCACCGGCATCACCATCGCCTCCAGCGACCTGAAACAGCTGCTGCGCAATCCCAGCCTGTTCCGCACGCTGGGGGTGCGGATGCTGCTGATCCCGGCGCTGGGGCTGGGGCTGTTCGCCCTGCTGGGTCTGCACGGGACGGTACCTACCATCGTGCTGCTGCTGGAAGCCTGCCCCTGCGCGGCCATCACTACGATGCTGGCCATCCAGTACCGTGCCGACGAAGAACTGGCGGCCGGTGCGGTGGTGTTCTCCACCCTGAGCAGCATCGTGATCCTGCCGCTGTACGCGCTGCTGCTCACAGCGGTCCTGTAAGGAAAAAGCAAAAACGGCCCGCGCCCGGGAACCGGGGGCGGGCTTTTTGCGTGCGGTTTTGCGTCACCGGGCGCGCAGGGCGATACAGAGCAGGACGGCGAGTCCGGCAGCCTGCAGAAGCCCCAGAAGCGGGAGCAAAGCGGGCTGCGCGCCGAGCAGGGCGGCGGCTGCCAGCAGGACCAGCGGGACGGCGTACTTGCGGGGGTGGTGCCACAGGTCGGCTTCGAGCTTCCATCCGCGCAGCGGGAAGCCCCATTCCAGCAGCACGGTCAGAACGGCGCTCTGCATGGCAAAGAGGACGGCGGCCAGCAGCATGGACCCGGTGACGGCGCCATTCTGCACCTGCCAGCTGAAGAGAAAGACGGCCTCGGCTGCCAGGTGGGAGCAGAAAAGGAACCCCCCGTAGGGAAGGCAGAATGTCCGTTCCTGCCCCGGCAGGGAGCGGACGGCCTGCTCCAGCGCCGGATCGCAGGAAAGCAGGATGCCCAGCGGCGTATTCAGCGAGAGAATGGCGAACCCCATAGGGGCAAGGAACAGATCTTCCGCAGGGCCGAACAGCGCAGGCAGCAGGCAGGCGACGCCCCACAGCGCGGCGGTATTCACCAGATAGTTTTTGTGATCCGCCAGATAGCGGCACAGGTACAGAAGGAGCGAATGGCGGCGCACCCGGGCACGCTGCCGGGGTTGCCGTTCCGGCGGGCAGAAGGCGCAGCCGTCGGCCTGCAGCAGCACGGCGAGTGCGGGCAGGCTGTCGGCCAGCAGGAAGGCTGGCAGCCACGAGCCGCATCCTGGAAACAGCGGGGCCGCCAGGGCGGCCGCGCCCCACAGCAGGCAGAGCGGGCGGGCGCGCCTGCAGGGAAAATGCGCGGCGGTCAGCAGCGCGGCGTGCAGGGCGCACAGCAGACCCGGCAGCGGGTCTGCGGGCTGCCAGTCTGTCACGGCGTAAAGGACTGCCAGCAGCGGCGCGGTCTTGGTCAGCAGCGTATAAGCGGCCAGGGCGGCGGGGTAGCCGGCCGCGAACGCCCGTTTGGAAAACGGCAGTATCAGCAGCCCCTGCGCGATGGCGGCGCTGCGCCGGGAACACAGCGCCTGCCGCATCGCTCCGGCGGTGAATACGCCGGCCGTCAGCCAGAGCACGGACGGGGCGGCCGCCACCCGGACCCCTGAAGCGCGCAGCCCGAAAAAGAGGGCCAGACAGACGAAGAGGGAACGCCCGGCCTGGCGGCAGCCGGGGCCGAACAATTCCCGCGCTACGGCGTTAAAGATCGTTTTCACAGTGCAGCGCCTCCCGGATGGCATCGGCGTCGATCCGGCTGCCCGTAAAGGTCTGCCGGATACCGCCGTCTTTCAGCACGAACACCCGGTCGGCGGTCAGGGTGATGCTCTCCAGAATGTGGGAGGAAAACAGCACCGTGCCGTGTGCTTTGTACCCGCGGATCAGCCGGTACAGGTATTCGGTGCTTTGAAAATCCAGCCCGTTGACCGGCTCGTCCAGAAGCAGGAGCGGGGGCCGCAGGGCAAAGGCGGTGATAAGGCAGGCTTTCTTTCGGTTGCCCGTGGAGAGGTCCTTCATCAGCATCCCGGCGCCGGAAGCAAAATGGAACCCTTCTATCAGTTCGCTTACGTCGGGCGGTGTTTGCCGGTAAGCCGCGAAAACGTAGGAAAGATATTCCCAAAAGGTGAAATAGCGGAAGGGCTGATCCTCCGCAAAAACGGTATAGCGGCGGGCCTTGAACGCCGCGTCCTGCGGGTGGAAGGGCTGCCCGCAAAAGCGCAGCGACGCCGCCCTCCAGGAAGGCAGCAGGCCGGAGAGCACTTTCAGAAAAGTGGTTTTCCCCGCGCCGTTCATCCCGATCAGCCCCACGGCCTCGTGTTCGGCCAGCGCCAGCGAAAGATCCGCCAGCACCGGCGTTTCCCGGCGGTACCAGGCGCAGAGGTCCCGGACTTCCAACAGGGGCGCGCTCATATCAACGGCCTCCCTTGTCCTGTCTGTATTGCTTCCACAGGCTGTACGCCGAGTGCAGGAACACGGCGCTCAGGGCCGCATACAGAAGAGTGGCGCCCGCAAGGCCCGAAAGGGCATTGACTATGGCGGCTGCCAGCCAGAGGATTCCCGCGATGCCGCGGAGCCAGATATGACGCATATTCGTTTCCTCCTTTGCGTTCGGTGGTTCATCGTGCCTTTATTCTAGCAGAAGGAGGGGGCCTGTGCGGGAATGTCCGCAAACGGCAGGTTTTTGACCGCAAAAAAACGCCGCGGGACGGTAGCCGTCCGCGCGGCGTGGATCATGGGCCTGGTCAGGTAAGGGGCGGAACGCCCTGGAACGACAGGGTGGCCACCGCTCGGAAGGTGTGCCCCGCGCAGGAGGTCTGCAGCGTGCCGTCGTATTTTTCGGCGGCAGTCCGGGCGCTTTTCAGCCCCCAGCCGTGCAGCCCGCCGCCGGTTTTGGTGGTCTGCAGGACGCCGTCCCGGGCCACCGGCGCTTCGGCAAAGGAATTTTCCACCTTGATGACCAGCATCTGGTTGATACGGCGAATGGTGAGCCGGGCGAATCGTTCCTGTGTTTCCGGCACCCGGCGGGCGGCCTCCAGCGCGTTGTCCAGCAGGTTGCCCAGAATGGCGCAGAGGTCGGCGCTGTGCAGGTCGGTGTGGCGGGGAAATTCCACCCGTGCTTCAAAGCGGATGCCGTCGGCCCCGGCGGCGGCCGCTTTGCTGTTGATCAGGTAATCGGCGGCTTCGTCCCCTGTCCACACGGCGTCGGCCATCTCCCGCACCGGGGCCTGCAACTCATCCAGGTAGTGGACGGCCTCCCCGGTTTTGCCGTGGGCCAGCAGCTGCCTCAGCGCGCCGATGTGATTGTGTGCGTCATGGAACAGCCGTGCGTTCAGGGCGTAGGCCCGGCTCAGGGCGGTATAGTCCCGCTCCAGCAGCTGGGCCTGCTCGGTTTTCAGCTGCGCCAGTTCCTTTTCCGTCTGGTATTGGCGGTTCAGGCTGTACACCAGCGCCGCAGCGATCAGTACCAGAGAGAGGGTGGTCCACATGGAAAGGACGTCGCTCCCTACGGGCAGCCACTGCTGGGCGGACAGCGTGACGACGGCCAGGAACCCGGCCGTGATGACGGCGGAAGCGGTACGGAACGCTGTTTGGGGGGCGGCCTCCGTCTGCCGCAGGAGGCGCAGCGCCAGCAACAGCAGCAGTGCATGCGGCGCCCAGAACGCGCACTGCCCCTGCGGGGCGGCAAGATCCAGGAAAGCCGGGGCGCGGAAAGCTACGCCCAACCAGGCGGCGAACAGGAACTGCCAGAACGCGGCGGCGATCTCATAGAAGATGGCGAAAAACAGGGTCATCCGCAAATCGGTGCGCAGAAAACGGCGGGCGCAGAACGTCAGCCAGAGCGTCTCCAGCAGCACGGGCAGGGAACCCGCGGCCCCGGCTGCCGCGGCAATGGCCGCGATCGCGGCGGCGCCGCCCGCCGCTGCGCCGAGGGCGGCTTTCCCGGGCCGGGGCGCGGCCAGAAATTGCCGGATCACCAGCAGCCCGGCCAGCGCGCGCACCCCGCCGGCGGCCAGCGCCGAGAGGACCGGCAGCACGGTGCTCATATGTGCTCTCCCCAGTAGCGATTGATCTGGTCTTTCACGGCCTGCAGGTGGGAGCGGCTCACCGGCAGGGCCGTGCCGTCTTTCAGCAGCACCAAACCGCCCCGCACCTGCATGATGTGGATCATGTTCACGATGCAGCCGCGGTCGATAAAAATGAATTCTTCGGCGTCCAGTTCCTCATAGACTTGCTGCAGGCTCCTGCGCACCTTCGACACCCCGCTGCGGGCCGTGATGCGGGCGTTCTTGCCGTCCCGTTCGATATAATAGATCTCCTTGCAGGGGATGCGTTCCAGGCGGCTGCTGGTCTGGATGGTGTAGTATTTGCCTTCCTCCAGGCTGATGAGCCGGATCGCGTCGTCCAGGGCGGCGGGCAGGCGTTTCGCCGCGTCGCTTTTGGGCACGTAGCGAAAAACCGAGAGCTCGAACGCATCCACAGCGTATTCGATGTGGGAGGTGATGAAGATGACCTTCACCTGCGGCAGGGCAGGGCGCAGCTTCCCGGCCAGTTCCATGCCGCTGTGGCCGGGCATTTCGATGTCCAGCAGGATCAGGTCGAAGAAAAAACGGTCCTCCGTGACGTCGTACAGCAGGTTGTCGCTGTCGGTATACAGGGCTACGCTCCCCGCAGCCCCGCAGCGTTTCAGGCTGGCCTCGGCGGCTGCCCGGTGGGCCTGGGCGGCGGCCTTGTCATCATCGCAGACGGCTATGCGCAGCATGGGATCACCTCGCTTTTTAAGCGTATTATACTCCCTTTTGACGGCGCGCTCAATCGGGGCGGCGCGGTTTTTTCGCACGGGTTCTATTGCGGCGCGGCGGCGCGGGTGCTATAATATCCAGTTATAGAGGAGTAACGCAAACGAAGGAGTACTATGCAAACACAAAAAACAAGCCCGTGGCTGATCTTGTTCCGCATCGTTTTCACGGTGGCGCTGCTGGGCTGCATCGCGTATATTTTCCGCAATTCACTGCAAACCGGGGCGGAATCCTCCCTGCGCAGCCAGGCCGTCATGCAGGCGGTCAACGAAACGCTGGGAAAGGTGCACCTGGGCCCGCTTTCCGAGCATACCATCCGCAAGATGGCCCATTTTCTGGAATTCACGCTGGAAGGGTTCCTGCTCATGCTCTGCCTGCGGGTCTATACCGCCCGCTTTGTGCGGCATATGAGTTGGCCGCTTCTGATCGGCATGGGCACGGCGCTGATGGACGAGACCATCCAGCTGTTCATCCCCAACCGCACGTCGATGGTCACGGATGTATGGCTGGATATGATGGGCGTGGTGGCCGGCCTGATCGTGGCGCTGGTCATTCTGCTGATCGTCCGCGCCATGACGGCGTTTATGCGCATTGAGAACGAAAACCGCGTCCTGCGCGCCGAACGGGAAGAACTGCGGCGCGCCCGGCAGGAGCAGGAACACGAATATCTGGCCCGCCGCGCGGTGCAGCGCGCCCGGGAAGGGGCGGCGCACCCTGCCCCGCAGGAAGATGAGGAGGAAACGGAAGAATGACGACCCAACAAGCCATCGAAGCACTGCACGCGCTGCCCCGCCTGGGCGGCGGCGAGCCGGGGCTGGACCGCATGAAAAATCTGCTGGCCCATCTGGGCCGCCCGGAGAAGGAACTGCAGTGCATCCACATTGCGGGCACCAACGGCAAAGGCAGTCTGGCGGTCATGACGGCTTCCATCCTGACGGCAGCCGGGTACAAGACCGGCCTGACCGTCAGCCCGTATGTGGTGGATTTCCGGGAACGCTTCCAGATCGACGGCGAGATGATCCCGCCGCGCACGCTGGCGTCGCTGGCCGGCAAAGTGCTGGACGCCGTGGAGCAGATCCGGCAGGAGGGCGGCGAGCCGCCGGTGCAGTTCGAGGCCGTGACGGCGCTGGCGCTGCTGTGGTTCGCGCGGGAGAAGTGCGACCTCGTGGTGTTGGAGACCGGCCTGGGCGGCCGCTTTGACGCGACCAACGCCGTGGCGCATACGCTGGTGGCGGCCATCACCCGCATCGGTTATGACCATAGGGAACTGCTGGGCGATACGCTGGACCAGATCGCGGCCGAGAAAGCGGGCATCATCAAGGAAGGCTGCACGGTGGTCTGCTACCCGGACCAGCCTGCGGAGGCCATGGGGCCGATCCTCACGGCGGCGGCCGAAGCCCACACCAGCATCATCACGCCGGAAGCGGAGGACATCCGCTGCCTGCCTGGCAAACGGCTGGAAAACCGGGTGGATTACGGCGGGTACCAGGTGGCGCTGGGGCTGCCCGGCGCGCACCAGGCCAACCACGCGGCCATGGCGGTGGAGATTGCGCTGGCCCTCTGGCGGGAATACGGCTACGAGATCTCCGACGACGCTATCCTGCAGGGGTTGGCCGCCGCCCGCATACCGGCCCGCATCGAGGTACTGCGCCGCCGCCCGCTGTTGCTGCTGGACGGCTGCCACAACCCCGACGGAGCCCGCGCTCTGGCCGAGACCCTGGCCAAAGCGCAGTATGAGGAAAATCTGGTGGGCGTGTTCGGCATGCTGGCGGACAAAGACTACAAGACGATGCTGGAAGCGCTGGCCCCCGCCTTTGCCAAGGCCTATACCGTCACGCCGGACTGCCCCCGCGCGCTCAGCGGCGCGGACCTGCAAAAAGAAGCGCGCTTCCATATGGACGCCGAAGCGGCCCCCGGCGTGCCGGAAGCCCTGCGCGCTGCCGTGCGCTACGCCGAGGAACATAACCTGGCGGGCGTCGTGGTGTGCGGCTCCCTCTATCTGGCGGCCGAGGCACGCCCCTGGCTGCTCAAAGAGGCAGAAAAATAATTTCGGCGCCCCGTTCCAACAAAATATTTGCACCAAAGCCTGTATCGTAAGGATACAGGCTTTTTGTTGTACAAGCCTGCCCCGGCGGCTGCCGGATGCTGATGGAAAAGGGGACGAACCTGGATGGCAAAGGTGTATTTTGTGCCGGGCAGCGGCACATTGGCGGCCTATCTCAGCGGCGAGATCGATCACCATGCGGCCCAGTCGCTGCGGCGGGAGATCGACGCCCAGGTGGACGACCGCCTGCCGGAACTGCTCACGCTGGACTTTTCCGGCGTTACCTTTATGGATTCCTCCGGCGTGGGGCTGATCCTGGGCCGTGACCGGCATATCGTGTCGCTGGGCGGCCGGCTGACCATCCAGAACCCGCCGCCTGCCGTGCGGCGTATGCTGGAACTGGCTCACATCACCTACGCCTGAGGGGGAGAACGTCATGAAAATGTTGAATCAGGTCAAGATCACGTTTGCCAGCCGCTCGGTCAATGAGGGCTTTGCCCGGGCGGCGCTGGCGGCTTTCCTTGTGCAGCTGGACCCCACGGTGCCCCAGCTGGCGGATCTCAAGACTGCAGTTTCGGAAGCCGTCACCAACTGCATCGTACATGCCTATCCGGGCGCCATCGGGCCTATCACGATGACGGCCGGCCTGTATGAAGGCGGGCTGGTACGCATCACGATCAGCGACCGCGGAGTGGGGATCGAGGATGTGACGCAGGCCATGGAGCCGATGTATACCACCGGCGATCCGTCGGAGCGGGCGGGTCTGGGATTTGCAGTGATGCAGAGCTTTATGGACAAGGTCCGGGTATCCTCCACGCCGGGGCGGGGGACCCGCGTGACGCTGACCAAGCGGCTGGACACCCGAAGCTGACCTCCTTACATACTATATAAGGAGGAATACCACCATGCCCGCACAAAGCATCGAAACGCTGCCGCGCGCCGAATTCATTGAAAAAAACCTGGGGCTGGTCCACGCCTGCGCCGGACGGTTCAAGGGCCGCGGCATCGAATATGAGGAACTGTATGCCGCCGGATGTCTGGGGCTGGTCAAGGCCTGCGACGGGTTCGATACGGGACGCGGCGTCTGCTTTTCCACCTATGCCGTGCCGGTCATTCTGGGGGAGATCAAAAAACTGTTCCGCGACGGCGGCACGGTCAAAGTCAGCCGTTCCCTCAAAGAACTGAGCCTGAAGATCGGCGCTGAGCGGGAGCGGTGCCTGAAAAAGACTGGCAGGGAGCCCGGTGTGACCCAGCTGGCGCAGACGCTCAACACGACGCCGGAACAGATCGCGCTGGCGATCCGCGCCTCGCTTCCGGTGCTTTCCCTGACGCCTTCCGATGATGAGGAGGGGCAGCGGGAGTGGGATGTGCCGGTGGATTCGCCGGAGGAAAGCCTCTCGGACCGGATCGGTCTGGCCGAAGTGATGGAACGGCTGGAGCCACGGGACCGGCAGATGATCCGGCTGCGGTTTTTCGGCGGCCGTACCCAGAGCGAAACGGCGCGGGAACTGGGAACAACGCAGGTACAGGTATCGCGTCGGGAGCGCAAGATCCTGCAATGGATGCGCGAGCAGCTTCTGGGGGAAGACGCCGCTTTATAAATATAGAAAACAAGCGTACAGTGTGCCACAAGTCGTTCGGCATACTGTACGCTTTTTGCAGGTTTGGTTTGTGCGCCTCTCCAAAAGTGCGACTTTTGTATTGACAATAAGACGCTCTTTATGATATGATACGCCTACCACCCTGGAAAGAACGATGCAGCGACCATTCAAAAACTTTTTGAAAAAAGTGTTGCAAAAAGTGAAAAAAGGTGTTGACAAAGGGGAATTCGGGTGGTATTATAGTCAAGCTGTCCGG
>DHCMC07803__coassemble_892_pt1 | contig 22974 bp, 14 predicted proteins | sample DHCMC07803__metabat2_low_PE_051 | metagenome-assembled genome bin DHCMC07803 | reverse complement strand
ACCTGACGGTGCTGTGCGGGCCCAACGGCCAGGGCAAGACCAATCTGCTGGAAGCCGTCTGGCTGCTGACCGGGGGCAAGAGTTTCCGCGGCAGCAGGGACGCCGAGCTGATCCGCCGCGGGTGCGCGTTCTCGGTCGTGGAAGGCGTTTTCGAGAGCGGCGGCAGCGAAAAGACCATCCGCCTGACGGTGGGCAGCAAGGGCAGCCAGCGCCCCGGGCGCACGGCGAAACTCAACGGCGCCGACCAGGGCCGCGCGGCGGCGCTGGCCGGGAACTTCCAGGCCGTGGTGTTCGAGCCGGACCTGCTGGCGCTGGTCAAGGGCGGGCCGGAAGGGCGGCGGCGGTTTCTGGACTCCGCCCTGTGTCAAATTTACCGGCCCTATCTGGTGGCGCTGCGGCGGTATATGCGGCTGGTGGCCCAGAAAAACGCCCTGCTGAAAAGCTACGAGATCACCCCCAACGGCGCGCTGCTGCTGGACGCCTACAACGAACAGCTGGCGGGGTACGGCGGGCAGATCATGGCCCACCGGCAGCGGTTCACCGACGCGCTGGCCCCGGTGGCGGCGAAGAACTACACCGAGATCTCCCACGGGGCCGAGGCGTTCACGCTGCGGTATCTCTGCTGCGCGGAAGCCCCCACGGGGCAGGCGCTGGCCGAAAAGCTGGCGGCGGTGCGCGGCAGCGAACTGCGGGCGGGGTTCTGCCTGGCGGGCCCTCACCGGGAGGACCTGGACCTGCAGCTGGACGGCCAGCCCGCGCGCGTGTACGGCAGCCAGGGCCAGCAGCGCAGCTGCGTGCTGGCCATGAAGCTGGCGGAAGCCACGGTGGCGGGCGAGCTGTTCGGGGAACACCCGGTGCTGCTGCTGGACGACGTGCTCAGCGAACTGGACGACGAGCGGCAGACCTACCTGCTGACGCGGATGGGCGAGCACCAGACCATCGTCACCACCTGCGACACGGCGGCCTTCGCCCGCACGAACGGCAAGATCGTGTATGTCAAGGGCGGCCAGGCGTCGGAAACGCCCTTTGCCTAGGCGCGGCAACAGCGTATCCGGATTTTGTGGGGCGGGGTTTTGCGTGACCCGCAAATTTGCCGCCTGCCGGGACGTTGCCCGGCGCGGTCAAGACGCGCGCCCTACAAATCCACGGAATTTGCAAACAAAAACGGTAAATTGCAAATTCCCGTCAGGCCGTAGGGCGGGGTCTTGACCCCGCCGTGCGGTTTTGCCTTGCCCGCAAATTTTCCACCTGCCGGGACGTTGTCCGGCGCGGTCAAGACACGCGCCCTACAAATCCACGGAATTTGCAAACAAAAACGGTAAATTGCAAATTCCCGTCAGGCCGTAGGGCGGGGTCTTGACCCCGCCGTGCGGTTTTGGGCGGCCCGCAAATTTCCTGCCTGCCGGAACGTTGCCCGGCGCGGTCAAGACGCGCGCCCTACAAATCTACGGAATTCGCAAACAAAAACGGCAAATTGCAAATTCCCGTCCGGCCGTGGGATTTTGCGTGACCCGCAACTTCCCCATTTGCCGGAACGCCCCCACCCGAAGGAGGGTCCCTATGTATTTCCATGCAGGGCAGGATTTCGTGCTCAATACCCGCGACGTGCTGGGGGTGTTCGACCTGGACACCGCGGGCGCGTCCCGCCGCACCGGCGACTACCTGCGCCGCGCCGAACAGGAGGGCGCCGTGGTGGACCTGTGCGCCCCCGGCACGCTGCCCAAAAGTTTTCTCGTCACCGATTTCCCCGGCGAGACCGTCTATGTCAGTCCCCTCTCCCCCGCCGCCCTCAAAAAACGGGTGGAACGTTCCCAGATAGATTGAGCGGGAACGGCAAAACCGGCAGGTCCCGGGCCGCGCCAACCCCCGCGGCAGCCGCCCCGTAACTCCCGTGGCAGAGGGAACACGGCGGGGTCAAGACCCCGCCCTACTCTTGTAAGGGCGGCCCATCAGAGTTTCTTTGGTCCTTTCTTTGCAAAGAAAGGACAGAAAGTGAGGAAAGTATTCCATGGCAGAAGAGATCATCACCGAATCCAACCGCGAGACAGCCACCGACCATGCCTACGGCGGCGCGCAGATCCAGGTCCTGGAAGGGCTGGAGGCCGTGCGCAAACGCCCCGGCATGTATATCGGTTCCACCGGTCCCTCGGGCCTGCACCATCTGGTGTATGAGATCGTGGACAACTCCATTGACGAAGCCCTGGCCGGGTACTGCTCCCACATCGAAGTCACCATCAAACCCGGCAACGTCATCGAAGTGTCGGACAACGGCCGCGGCATCCCCGTGGACATCCAGCCCAAGCTGGGCATCCCCGCCGTTACCGTCGTCTACACCGTGCTGCACGCGGGCGGCAAGTTCGGCGGCGAGGATTCCGGCTACAAGGTGGCCGGCGGCCTGCACGGCGTGGGCGCTTCGGTCGTGAACGCGTTGTCCGAGTGGCTGGTGGTCCGCGTGCGCCGCGACGGCGCCGAGTACGAGCAGCGCTTCCAGCGCGGCAAACCCGACGGCGACCTGAAAAAGATCGGCCCCGCGGCCTCCACCGGCACCACCGTCACTTTCAAGCCGGACCCCGAAATGTTCCAGGAGACCACCAAGTACCGCTACGACGTGCTGCTCAAGCGCCTGCGGGAAGAAGCCTTCCTCAACGGCGGGGTGCGCATCACCCTCACCGACGAGCGCCCCGACGCCGACAAGCCCGAGGACGACCACCGCGACGGTCCCGATACGAACAGCGAGACCCTGTGCTATGAGGGCGGCATCCGCTCCTTCGTCAGCTACCTGTGCGAACGCCGGGACCTGACCCCCCTGACCCCCCAGGTCATCTATATGAAGGGCGAGGGCCAGGGCGCCGTGGCCGAGGTGGCCCTGCAATACTACGACAACAGCTACAACGAACTGCTGCTGAGCTTCGCCAACAACGTCCACACCCCCGAGGGCGGCACCCATGAGGAGGGCTTCAAGCTGGCGCTGACCCGCGCCCTCAACGAGTACGCCCGCGCCAAGGGCATCCTCAAAGACAAGGACGAGAACCTCTCCGGCCCCGACGCGCGCGAGGGCATCATCGCGGTCATCAGCGTCAAATTGCAGGAAGCCCAGTTCGAGGGCCAGACCAAGGCCAAGCTGGGCAACACCTTCATCAAGGGCCTGGTCAGCAACCTCGTCTACAAGGCCCTGAGCGAGTTCTTTGAGGAAAACCCCGCCGCCGCCAAGGCGATCCTGGAAAAAGCCACCCAGGCGGCCCGCGCCCGCGCCGCCGCCAAGAAGGCCCGGGACCTGGTACGCCGCAAGAGCGCGCTGGAAAGCAACCGCATGCCCGGCAAACTGGCCGACTGCCACGAGAAAGACCCCAGCAAGACCGAACTGTTCATCGTGGAGGGCGATTCCGCCGGCGGCTCGGCCAAGATGGGCCGGGATTCGAACATCCAGGCCATCCTGCCGCTGTGGGGCAAGATGCTCAACGTCGAGAAGGCCCGCGCCGACCGCATCTACGGCAACGACAAGCTGATGCCCGTGGTCACGGCGCTGGGCACCGGCATCGGGGACGAGTTCGACATCAGCAAGGTGCGCTACCACAAAATTTTCATCATGGCCGATGCCGACGTGGACGGCAGCCATATCTGCACGCTGATGCTGACCTTCTTCTTCCGCTACATGCGGCCGCTGATCGAGCACGGGTACGTGTACGTGGCCCAGCCGCCGCTGTTCAAGCTGCAGAAGGGCCAGACCGTCAAATACGCCTACAACGACGACGAGATGAAGCTGCTTTCGGCCGAGATGCCGGGGGCCAAGATCAGCCGCTACAAGGGCCTGGGCGAGATGAACCCCGACCAGCTGTGGGAGACGACGATGAACCCCGACAACCGGGTGATCGTGCAGATCAAGATCGAGGACGCCGAGCGCGCCGACGAAGCGTTCAGCATCCTGATGGGCGAGCAGGTGGAACCCCGCCGCCAGTTCATCGTCAAGAACGCGAAGTTCGCGAACCTGGACGTGTAAGGGGACGATTTTGTTCCTTCTTTGCAAAGAAGGAACCGAAGAAACTCCAAACATATTTGGAATTTCTTTGCGCCGCTTTCTTTGCAAAGAAAGCGGCAAAAACCTCCCGAAAACACGATTATCTTTCTTAAGGTGGTACACTGAATGGAAGAAAACATTATCATGGTGCCGGGTTCCGGCACGAAGGTCATTGAACGCGACGTCAAGAAAGAGATCGAGACCGCGTTTCTCGACTACTCCATGTCGGTCATCGTCTCCCGCGCGCTGCCCGATGTGCGCGACGGCCTCAAACCCGTCCACCGCCGCATCCTCTACACCATGCACGAGCGCGGCAACGACCCCCAGCACCCTTACCGCAAATCCGCCGATACCGTCGGCGCCGTGCTGGGTTCCTATCACCCCCACGGCGACGCCTCGGTCTACGACGCCATGGTGCGTCTGGCGCAGGATTTCAGCCTGCGGTATCCCCTCGTGGACGGCCAGGGCAACTTCGGTTCCGTGGACGGCGACCCCCCGGCCGCCTACCGTTATACCGAGGCCCGCATGTCCAAGATCGCCTGCGAGATGCTCACCGACATCGAGAAGGAGACCGTGGACTGGGACCCCAACTTTGACGAGACCAAAAAGGAACCCCACGTGCTGCCCAGCCGCTTCCCCAACCTGCTGGTGAACGGCAGCCAGGGCATCGCCGTGGGCATGGCCACCAACATCCCGCCCCATAACCTGCGCGAAGTGGTGGCCGGCATGTCCGCCCTGATGGACGACCCCGACATCGACCTGGCGGGGTTGATGGAATACGTCAAGGGCCCCGACTTCCCCACCGGCGGCATCATCATGGGCCGGTCCGGCATCCGGGCCGCCTACGCCACCGGCCGCGGCAAGATCACTCTGCGCGGCCGCGCCGAGATCGTGGAAAAGAAAAACGGCCGCTATGAGATCCTCATCACCGAGATCCCCTATATGGTCAACAAGACCCGCCTCATCGAGTCCATCGCGGATCTCGTCAAGGACAAGCGCATCGAGGGCATCTCGGACCTCAACGACGAAAGTTCCAGCCGCACCGGCATGAAGATCGTCATCGAGATCAAGAAGGACGCCAACCCCCAGGTGGTGCTCAACCAGCTGTACCGCTACACCCAGCTGCAGGACACCGTGGGCGTCATCATGCTGGCGCTGGACGACGGCGTGCCCCGCATCATGAGCCTCAAGACCGTGATGGAACGCTACATCGACTTCCAGATGGAAGTCATCCGCCGCCGCACGGCCCACGACCTGAAAAAGGCCCAGGAGCGGGAACACATCCTGGAAGGCCTGCGCAAAGCCGTGGACATCGTGGACGAGATCATCGCCACCATCCGCGCCTGCAAGGGCGGCTTTGCCGAGGCCCGGCAGGCCGTGATGGAACGCTTCGACTTCGACGAACCCCAGGCCGACGCCATCGTGAAGCTGCAGCTGGGCCGCCTGGCCGGGCTGGAAATTCTCAAGATCGAGCAGGAACTGGACGAACTGCGCGCCGCCATTGCGGATTACCAGGACATCCTGGCCAACGACGAGCATGTGAAGCGCATCGTCAAGCAGGACCTGGGCGCCCTGGCCGACAAGTACGGCGACGAGCGCCGCACCTCCATCGAGGCGGTGTCCGGCGAGGTGGACATCGAGGACCTGATCCCCGAGGAGACCTGCGTCTTTACCCTGACCCACGAGGGGTACATCAAGCGCACGACGCTGGACACCTACCAGGCGCAGAACCGCGGCGGCCGCGGCGTGCAGGGCATGACCCAGAAGGACGAGGATTTCACCGAGGAACTGTTTGTGGGTTCCACCCATGATTATATGCTGTTCATGACCGACCAGGGCCGCGTCTACCGCCTGAAAGGCTACCAGGTGCCGGAGGGCAGCCGCACGGCCAAGGGCAGCCATATCGTGAACCTGCTGCAGCTGCAGGAGGGCGAAAAGGTCACCCTGATGCTGCAGCAGAGCGCCAAAGCCGACGAGGAGAACACCTACCTGACGATGGTGACGCGGCAGGGCCTCATCAAGCGCACGCCGCTGTCCCAGTTCCGCAACATCCGCAAGGCGGGGCTGATCGCCCTCGGCCTCAATGAAGGCGACAGCCTGGTGTGGAGTCATCTGACCCAGGGCAACGACGAGATCATCGTGGCCACCCATGACGGCGCGGCCATCCGCTTTACCGAGGCGGGCGCCCGGGCCATGGGCCGTACCGGCCACGGCGTGCGGGTCATCAAACTGCGCGAGGGCGACTACGTGGTGGGCGCGGGGGTCTGCCGCCCGGGCGCCGCGGTGCTGACCATCACCGAGGACGGCAAGGGACGCCGCAGCCGCATCGACGATTACCGCATCACCCACCGCGGCGGGCTGGGGATCCGCAACTACGCCAAAGGCGGCGTGGCGGGCATCAAGATCGTGGATGAAAGCGACGACCTGATCCTCATCAGCGCCAACGGGATCCTGATCCGCATCCATGCGTCGGACATCAACGTGCAGAGCCGCTACGGCAGCGGCGTGCGCGTCATGCGCCTGGGTGAAGGCGACAAGGTCGCCATGGTGGCGCGCGTGGACCGCGACAACAACGCCGAGACCGCCCAGGTCGAACAGGACGCGGGCGGCGACGGCGAACCGTCCGATGAGGAACTGGCCGCCATGGAGGCCCAGGAAGCCGCCGACGCCGCCGTGGAACCGGAGGACGACGAGTGAGGCCGGGGGGTGTTCCTTCTTTGCAAAGAAGGAAGCAGAAACTCCAATTAAAAATCCCAGAGGGGGCACGCCCCCTCTGGGATTTTTGGTTAAGAGTTCTTTTGGTTCTTTTCTTGCAAGAAAAGAACAAGCTCTCCCGCCCTCAATCATGGCGGATGGCTTCCAGGGCGCTGATCCGGACGGCCTTGTTGGCGGGCAAAATACCCGACACCAGGCCCACCAGGGTAGCGAACGCCAGCGCCGCCAGCATCAGCCACGGCGGGATCACCGACACCATGGTGGAGGACGCGCCGTAATACATGCCGCCCATCAGCCCCGAAAGATCCAGGCTCTGGCCCGACATGGCCAGGATGGTGGACAGGTTGTTGAGCAGAAAACTCACCGCCACGCTGATAAGGACCCCCACGACCCCGCCCAGGAACCCGATGCAGGAACTCTCCATCAGGAACATGGCGCGGATGTTGTTCAGCTCGCACCCCAGCACCTTCATGACGCCGATCTCCCGCGTGCGCTCATAGATGGCCATGGTCATGGTATTGATGATGTTGATGGCCGCCACCAGCAGCGATACCGCCGCCACGCCGCCAAAGATCATCTGGCTGCGCATCACCTGCTGCTGCATCTCCTCGCGCTGCTGGTTCATCGAATAGGTGTTCTCGAACCCCATGTCATGGATGGCCTGCTCCACGTCGGAGACGTTCTCCAGTTCGTCCACCTTCACATACACCTGGTCGTAGCCCTGGCTGCTGCTGGTGGTGATGCGCGCCATCTTGTTGTAGGCTTCCTGCACCATTTTCAGGTCCTGGCTGCGCAGGATGATGTTGCTCTGGGTCCACCAGCCCTTGCTGGCGTCCTGCTGGATGTGGCCCACCACTTCCAGTTCCCAGGTCTGGGTCTGTTCGCTGCCCTCCTCGCCGCTGCGGATGGTCAGGGTCATGGTCTCCTTGTCGGGGTCCACGAACGGCTCCACCGGGTTGCCCAGCGCGTCGGTCTGGCCCTGCCAGCGGTAGCGCTTGGGGCTGTTCATGCTGCGGCGGGTATCGTAGAAGTTATAGCCCGTGTAATCGCAGACCAGCACCTGCAGCTTTTCGGCGCGGCGGTTGGCGGGGCCGGTGTCCGGCCAGCGCCCCGAGGAGAGCACGAACCCCATCGGTTCCATGGCCGACGGGTCCACGCCGGTCAGGTTGCCCAGGTCCATGGCGTAGCGGTCGCCGCGGCCCGCCGTGATCTGCCCCTGCAGGTTGTACGCCGAGATATAGGCCGTGGCCGCCTGCACGTGGTCCAGTTCCTTGAAGGATTCAATGGCGGCGTCGTCCAGTTTCAGGGTCTGGCCGTCGGGGCCCATGGCCATGCCGCCGCCATAGACCTGGATCTGGGTCAGGTCGCCCCAGCTTTGCAGCATTTCGTCGTTGGCCTGGGTCTGGGCGATGCCCAGCGAGATCATCAGCACCACCATGCAGGTGCCGATGACCACGCCGATCAGCGTCAGGGCCGTGCGGCCCTTGCGCCGGGTCAGGTTGCGCGCGCTCAGCGCGATTTCATCAGAGATCTTCATCGCTGTCCCCTGCTTCCAGCGCGGCCAGGGCCTTCGCCTTGCTGCGCTTGCGGCGGATCACCACCACGGCCACCACGACCACCGCGCCGCCGCAGACGGCCAGCAGCGCCCAGCCCCACACCGGCATGCCGGTGGATTCCGGCTCCATCATGTCCATGCCGGGGTCCATCATGGGGTCCTCGTAGACCAGTTCCTCCACGTTGGAGGTGAAATCCTTGGTGACGGTCCGCGGTTCGCCCGCGGCGTCCTCATAGCTCAGGGTGATGGTGCCGCTGACCGGCCCGGCCGCGTCGGGGATCAGGTCAAAATCGACGCTGCCCTCGGTCCCGGCGTTCAGGTTGCCCAGGTACTGGTAGCCGCCCGCGCCCACGTTGGTGCCGGTGAGCCGTGCTTCCAGGTTGGAGACGGGGTTCTTGCCTTTGTTGACGTAGCTCAGGCTGACGGTGCCGGTGTCGCCCAGGTAGAGCGTGTCGCTGACTTCCAGCTGGCCGACCTCGAAGCGGTCGGGCTGGCTGACCGGCACCGAGATGGCGGTGGTGCCGGTGACGGCCTTGCCGGACACCGCCCCGGTGCCCGCCAGGTTGACCGTGATGTTGGCCACGGTGCCGGTGAAGCCGGAGGCGGGCAGCACCGGGAAACTGACGGTCTGCATGGTCTCGGGCTGCAGCGAACCCAGGTAGAACGAAAGGCTGCCGTTGGAGAGCGAGACGTTCTCCGGCAGGGTCAGCGAAACGATCACGTCGCTGAGGGGTTCGTTGCCCGCAGTGGCGTAGACGCCCAGCGAGAGGGTGAATTCCTCACCGGCCACCACGCTGTCGCCGTAGCTGGAAGAACGCACCAGCAGGTTGGGGGAGGTGGTCTGGTCCTTGTCCACGCACTGGCCGATCTGCACGCTGAACTGCTGCATCGGCTTGCTGGTGTCCAGGTAGGTGAGGTTGATGGGCAGGGTGTTGCCGCCGCCCTGGTAGATCACGTCGCGGAACAGCAGCACGTAGCTGTAATAGTTGTAATAGGCGTTGGCGGCCTTCTCCTCCTCCGACGCTTCGCCGTTGCGCACCCGGCTCAGGCGGGTCTGGTCGGGGTCGTCGTTGCTCTGGAACAGCTGGCCGATCTCGCCCACGCCGGTATACTGGAACACCGAGGAATTGATGCGGGCGGAGATCTCCTCCGCCTTGACGTTATAGCGGGCCGAGGAATGGTCCACCACCTGCAGCACCACGTTCACATGGTCGCCCACGTCCACGGTGGTGATCTCGCCGCCGGCAATGTCGGTGACGGTATAGCCCACCACATAGACGCCGTCGGTGTTGGAGGGGGCGGGGTCGGTGACGCCGCCGGAAGAGCCGCCGCCGGAAGAACCGTCGCCGCCGGAAACGGCGTCCTCCGCCAGTACGGGGGCGGTCATGGCAGCCGCCAGCGCCAGCACAGCCAGCAGGGAAAAGATTCGTTTGAGCATCAGGAACCTCCCGAAAAAATAAGTAGAGTTTCTTCGCTTCCTTCTTTGCAAAGAAGGAAGAAAAACAGAACAAAAATGGTAAACCGCCGTAGGGTTTTGCCTTTACGCAAACGCCCGGTATGGCATCCACGTTTCCGCATCCTGTAGGGCGGGGTCGTACCCCGCCGTGTTCCGGGCTGCCGCCGCATCCCCGGGCGGCGTACACGCCGCCCCTACATCTATACGGGCATCGGGCGGTTTATCGGGAACACCGCGCTTGCCGGAACATCCCTGCGGCGGGGGCAAGCCCCCGCCCTACGACCTTACGGCATTCCGAACCAAAAATATAAATTGCTTATTTCCGTTCGGTCGTAGGGGCGGCCTGCAGGCCGCCCGTGCAATTTGATCTTGCCGCGAACGCGCGGTGTTGTATCCACGTTCCCGTTTTCTGTAGGGCGGGGTCTCGACCCCGCCGCGCGGTTTTGCCTCGCCCGCAAATTTCCCGCCTGCCGGGATGTTGTCCGGCGCGGTCAAGACGCGCGCCCTACAAATCCACGGAATTTGCGAACGAAAATGGCAAACCGCAAATTCCCGTCAGGCCGTAGGGCGGGGTCTTGACCCCGCCGCGCGGTTTTGGGCGGCCCGCAAATTGTCCGCCTGCCGCCGCATCCCCGGCGCGGTCAAGACGCGCGCCCTGCTTCGGTTTTCCCGCCGCCCCCGCCTTTTTCCTTCGCGGCCTTGCCGCCGATGGTCAGGTCCAGTCCGGCGAACAATTCCTCGCGGTTGCGGCGGCGGGTCTCCTCGTCCTGGACGACGCTGGACTGCACCTTGCCGTCCAGGATCGTCACGATGCGGTCGGCGCAGCGGGCCAGTTCCGGCTCGTGCGTGACCATCACGAAGGTGACCTGCTGGTTTTTGGAAAGTTCCAGCATGCGGTACAGCACCTGCTTGCTGGTGGTGGAGTCCAGGTTGCCGGTGGGTTCGTCGGCAAAAATGACCTTGGGGTTGCTGACGAACGCCCGCGCGATGCCCACGCGCTGCTGCTGGCCGCCGCTCATCTCGGTGGGCAGGTGGTTGGCGCGGCCCAGCAGGCCCATGCTTTTCAGTTCCTTGCGGGCCAGGGCCAGGCGGGTGTTTTTGTCCACGCCCTTGAACATCAGGGGCAGGGCCACGTTCTCGGCGGCGGTCATGGTGGGCAGCAGGTTGTAACTCTGGAAGATGAACCCCAGGTGGGCCTGCCGGAAGCGGGCCAGGTCGGTCTCCGACATGGCGCTGATCTCGTGTCTGCCGATAAAGACCTTGCCGCGGGTGGGCTTTTCCAGCCCCGCCAGCTGGTTGAGCAGGGTGGATTTGCCGCTGCCGGACTGGCCGACGATGCAGCAGAACTCGCCCTTTTCGATGGAGAGATCGACGTCGTTGAGGGCGACGACCCGCTCCTTGCCGACGGCGTACACTTTGCGCAGATGTTCGGTGCGGATGATAGGCGCCAAGGGGGCACCTCCCTTCATGGGTAGGATCGGCCTTATTCTACCATACTTCGACAATAAAGAGAAGGGGCGGAGTTGTAAATTTTTATGGAGCGGGGGCGGCGGGGCGCGTACAATAAAAGGATGCCCTTTGCGCCGGTTCGTAGGGCGGGGTCTTGACCCCGCCGCCTTTGCGCGGACCGCAGGCCCGCGCTCCACCTTATTTATTATCTATTATCTCTTATCTCTTATCTTTTCTCTATTTTCTATGGTATACTGTTCCTGACGACCGCCCGCTTCCCACCACCCACGAAAGGACCCCCGCCATGGAACCCTATGTCATCCGCCCCATCGCCCGCATCCGCACCGATTTTTCCGGCAAATTCGGCATCCCGCGCCAGAGCGGGCTGGTGCCCGAACTGACGGCCCGCATCGTGTTCGAGCCGGAATACCGCGACCCCGGCGCCCTGGCGGGCATTGAGGAATACAGCCACCTGTGGCTGATCTGGCAGTTTTCCACGGTGGCGGCAGAGTTTGCCGCCGGGCGGCGGTGGCGGCCCACGGTCCGCCCGCCCCGCCTGGGCGGCAACGTGCGCCGCGGCGTGTTCGCCACCCGCAGCCCCTACCGCCCCAACGCGCTGGGGCTTTCCTGCGTGGAACTGGCCGGGGTGGAGGGCTGCGACCTGCTGGTGCGCGGCGCGGACCTTCTGGACGGCACGCCCATCTTTGACATCAAGCCCTACCTGCCCTACGTGGACGCCCACCCGGAAGCGCGGGGGAGTTTTTCCGACGCGGCGGCGTCCTACGCGCTGGAAGTGGACTGCCCGCCCGCGCTGCTGGCCGCCCTGCCGGAAGAAAAGCGCGCCGCGCTGCTGGGGGTGCTGCGCAACGACCCCCGCCCCGCCTACCAGCACGACCCCGGCCGGGTATACGCGCTGGAGTTTGCCGGGCACACCGTGCGGTTCACGGTGGACGGGAACATGCTGACCGTGCGGGAGGTCCTGTAGGGCGGGGTCTCGACCCCGCCGCGCGGTTTTGCCTTGCCCGCAAATCCCCTGCCTGCCGGGATGTTGCCCGGATTTGATTCTTTATTTTGGATGTATTGCGGACCGCATGGGTCTGCTTCGGGCTTCCGGGAACGTTCCTTTTTGACCGGGCAAAAAGGAACCGAAAAACCCGCCGCTAGTTCCGAGGCGCGGGGCACGGCCAAGGGGCCTGCGGGCCCCTTTGGAAACCCCGGGGCTCTGAGGAGGTCGCCCGAGACTCTTTCCATGTTTCACAACCCTTCATTCGTTTTTACCCTAGCCCCGGCCCGTGCCTGCCGGAACCGCTCATCCGGGCTCCCGTTCGAAGACCCCGCCCGCCTTCGCGGGCGGGCCATTTCCCGGGCGGCGTACACGCCGCCCCTACAGGCAACGGGTCCTTGTGCGGCAAACACCAAAACCACGCCTGCCAAACTGCGCCGCGGCGGGGTCAAGACCCCGCCCTACGGCTTTACGGAAATTGCGAACAAAATCGTAAATACCAATTCCCGTCAGGTCGTAGGGGCGGCCTGCAGGCCGCCCGTGCAATTTTATCTTGCTGCGAACGCACGGTGCTGCGTCCCCGTACCTGCGCCCTGTAGGGCGGGGGCTTGCCCCCGCCGTGGGGTTTTGCCTTGCCCGCAAATCCCCTGCCTGCCGCCGCATCCCCGGCGCGGTCAAGACGCGCGCCCTACAAACCTGCGGAAAATCGTAAACCACAAATTCCCGCCAGGTCGTAGGGGCGGCCTGCAGGCCGCCCGTGCAATTTTATCCTGCCGCGAACGCACGGTGCTGTGTCCCCGTTCCCGCGCCCTGTAGGGCGGGGTCTCGACCCCGCCGCGCGGCCTTGCCTTGCCCGCAAATCCCCTGCCTGCCGCCATGCGGCTTTGCCTTCCCGCCCTGTTTATGGGACTGCAAAAAGGGGCTTTTTTCCGACATTGTGGAAAAATAGTCAAATTGCACACATCAAACCAAAAAAATTGTGCAACATTCTAACCAAAAACCCTTTACGAATCCCAGGGGTTTTTGGTACAATAAAGCTATGCAAAAGCGTCTTTCCGCTCTTCGGGCCCGGGGCAAGATACAGGTCCGCGGGCGGGCAGGCGTGGGCCTGTGCGGGATTGCCCCCGCGCAGTAATGCAAAACTACTCTAAAATGGAGGAAGAAAAATGCCCAGAGCAAAACAGTCTATGGACGGCAATACCGCTGCGGCGCACGTAGCCTATGCGTTCACCGATGTGGCTGCCATCTACCCCATCACCCCGTCCAGCCCCATGGCTGATACGGTGGACCAGTGGAGCGCTGCCGGCCTGAAGAACATCTTCGGCAACCAGGTCAAGGTCGTCGAGATGGAATCCGAAGCCGGCGCCGCCGGCGCGGTGCACGGTTCCCTTGGCACCGGCGCCATCACCACCACCTTCACGGCCAGCCAGGGCCTGCTGCTGATGATCCCCAACATGTACAAGATCGCGGCTGAGCAGCTGCCCTGCGTCTTTGACGTGTCTGCCCGTACCGTCGCCACCCAGGCGCTGAACATCTTCGGCGACCACAGCGACGTCTACGCCACCCGTCAGACCGGCTTCGCCATGCTGGCCGAGTCCAACCCGCAGGAGGTCATGGACCTGTCCCCCGTGGCGCATCTGTCCGCCATCGAGGGCCGCGTTCCCTTCGTGAACTTCTTCGACGGCTTCCGTACCTCCCATGAGATCCAGAAGATCGAAAAGTGGGACTACGAGGACCTGAAGGAAATGTGCAACATGGACGCCGTGGCCAAGTTCCGTGCCGAGGCCCTGAACCCCGAGCACCCCAAGACCCGCGGCAGCCATGAGAACGGCGACGTCTTCTTCCAGCACCGCGAGGCGTGCAACGAGGCCTACAACGCCCTGCCCGCCGTCGTGAAGAAATACATGGACAAGATCAACGCCAAGATCGGCACCAACTATGATCTGTTCAACTACTACGGCGACCCCGACGCCGACCGCGTCATCATCGCCATGGGCTCCATCTGCGACGTGGCCGAGGAAGTCATCGACTACCTCAACGCCCACGGCGAGAAGGTCGGCCTGGTCCTGGTCCGCCTGTACCGCCCCTGGGTGTCCGAGGCTCTGCTGAAGGTCCTGCCCAAGAGCGTCAAGAAGATCGCCGTCCTCGACCGCACCAAGGAGCCCGGCTCCCTGGGCGAGCCCCTGTACCTGGACGTCGCCGCCACCCTGCGCGAAGCCGGCCTCAACGACGTCGTGCTCACCGGCGGCCGCTACGGCCTGGGCAGCAAGGACACCCCGCCGAGCTCTGTGTTCGCCGTCTACAAGGAACTGGAGAAGGACGCCCCCAAGGCCCGCTTCACCATCGGCATCGTGGACGACGTGACCGGCCTGAGCCTGCCGGAAGTCAAGCCCGCGCCCATCACCTCCGCCCCCGGCACCAAGGAGTGCAAGTTCTGGGGCCTGGGCGGCGACGGCACCGTCGGCGCCAACAAGAACTCCACCAAGATCATCGGCGACCACACCGACAAGTACATCCAGGCGTACTTCCAGTACGACTCCAAAAAGACCGGCGGTGTGACCATCAGCCACCTGCGCTTCGGCGACAAGCCCATCCGCAGCCCCTACTACATCAACCAGGCTGACTTCGTGGCCTGCCACAACCCCGCTTACGTCCACATGGGCATGAAGATGGTCCAGGACGTCAAGCCCGGCGGCGTGTTCATGATCAACTGCCAGTGGACCGATGAGGAACTGGACCAGCACCTGAACGCGGCGGACAAGAAGTACATCGCCGACAACAACATCCAGCTGTACACCATCAACGCCATCGACAAGGCCATCGAGATCGGCATGGGCAAGCGCACCAACACGATCCTGCAGTCCGCCTTCTTCAAGCTGGCTGACATCATGCCCATCGACGAGGCCGTCGATTACATGAAGCAGGCCGCCAAGAAGAGCTACGGCAAGAAGGGCGACGCCGTGGTCGAGATGAACTACAAGGCCATCGACGCCGGTGTGGACGCCGTGCACAAGGTGGAAGTGCCCGAAAGCTGGCACAACCCCGCGCCCGACGCCGCCCCCGCCGACCTGAAGGGCCCCGCCCCGCTGGTCAAGATGGTCCGCGACGTCATGGAGCCCATCGCCCGTATGGACGGCGACAGCCTGCCGGTCTCCGCCTTCGCCCACAACCCCAACGGCGAGTGGGAACTGGGCGCTTCCGCCTATGAGAAGCGCGGCACCGCCGTCATGGTGCCCGAGTGGACCGCCGAAAAGTGCATCCAGTGCAACCAGTGCGCCTTCGTCTGCTCGCACGCCACCATCCGTCCCTTCTGCCTGACCGCCGACGAGATGGCCGCCGCCCCCGCCAGCCTGAAGGCTGCCGACACCAAGCCCAAAGCCAGCGAGTACAAGTTCACCATGGCTGTCTCTCCGCTGGACTGCATGGGCTGCGGCGAGTGCGTCACCGTCTGCCCCACCAAGGCCATCGAGATGAAGCCGCAGGAGAGCCAGAGCGAACAGCAGGCCGCTTTCGACTACTGCGTCGAGAACATCCGCAAGAAGGACAACGTCCCCGGCGTGGTTTCCGAGATCTCCGTCAAGGGTTCTCAGTTCAACCAGCCGCTGCTTGAGTTCTCCGGCTCCTGCGCCGGCTGCGCCGAGACTTCTTACGCCCGCCTGATCACCCAGCTGTTTGGCGAGAAGATGTTCATCTCCAACGCCACCGGCTGCTCCTCCATCTGGGGCGGCACTGCGTCCATCAGCCCCTACACCACCAACAAGGAGTCCGGCCACGGCCCCGCCTGGATCAACTCCCTGTTCGAAGACAACGCCGAGCACGGCCTGGGCATGCAGATCGGTTATGAGACCGTCCGCGAGAACCTGATCAAGAAGGTCGAAGCCATGAAGGGCAAGAGCGAGGCGCTGGATGCCGCCATCGCCAAGTTCCTGGAGACCAAGGCCAACACCAAGCAGAACGACCAGCCCGCCAAGGACCTGATCGCTGCGCTGGAAGCCTGCGGCTGCGACGAGGCCAAGGAGATCCTGAAAGACAAGCAGTTCCTGGCCAAGAAGAGCTTCTGGATCTTCGGCGGCGACGGCTGGGCCTACGACATCGGTTACGGCGGCCTGGACCACGTCCTGGCTTCCGGCCACGACGTCAACGTCATGGTCTTTGACACCGAGATGTACTCCAACACCGGCGGACAGGCTTCCAAGGCCTCCAACATCGGCGAGGTCTGCCAGTTCGCGGCTGCCGGCAAGGAGATCAGCAAGAAGAGCCTGGCCGAGATCTGCATGACCTACGGCTACATCTACGTGGCCCAGATCGCCCTGGGCGCCAACATGGCCCAGGCTGTCAAGGCCATCGCGGAAGCCGAGGCGTACCCCGGCCCGTCCATCATCATCGGCTACGCCCCCTGTGAGCTGCACGGCGTCAAGGGCGGCATGACCAACTGCCAGAACGAGATGAAGAAGGCGGTCGAGGCCGGTTACTGGAACCTGTTCACCTTCAACCCGGCGCTCAAGGCCCAGGGCAAGAACCCCTTCACCCTGACCTCCAAGGCCGGCGACATGGCCAAGTACCAGGACTTCCTGAACAACGAGACCCGCTACAGCCGCCTGGCCCGCGCCTTCCCGGAGCGCGCCAAGGAGCTGTTCGCCAAGAACCAGGAGGCGGCCGAGGCCCGCTACGAGCACCTGACCCGCCTGGTCGAGCTGTACAAGTAATCCGGCTTGATCTTCGTCCTTTCTTTGCAAAGAAAGGACCAAAGAAACTCCAATAAAAAACAGACCGCAGGGAAACCTGCGGTCTGTTTTTTGGTTAAAATTCTTTTGCTTCTTTTCAACTAAGAAAAGAAGTGAGGTTTTCCCCGTCCCGGACGTTATATAGACAGAAACACAGAAAGGAGGGCTGCCATGGACCGGGAACAAGTGCTGCAGCTGTACGACGCGTACAGCGACGACGTGTACCGGCTGGCCTGCAGTTACCTGCTGGACCCCCATAACGCCCAGGACGCCGTGCAGGAGGTGTTCCTGCGGCTGCTGGAACGCCCCTGCGCCATCCGCCCCGGCAAGGAACGGGCGTTCCTGGCGCGCGTCACCGCCAACTACTGCAAGGACTGCCTGCGCCGCGCCAAACGCAGGCCCCCGCCGCCGGAAAACGCCCCCGAACCCGCCGAACCTGACCCGGCCCCCGGCCGCGCGGAACTGCGGGCCGCGCTGGACAGCCTGACCCCCGCCGCCCGGGCCGCCGTCTACCTGCACTATTATGCCGGATATTCCGCCGTGCAAATCGCCCGCATCCTGGGCGTCACGCCGTCCGGCGTGTGGATGCGCCTGAACCGCGCGCGGGCCCAGCTGCGCGCCCAACTCAAGGAGGAAAACCGCGATGAAAACGACGTATCAACGCATGATGTCTGACCTTTGCCTGCCGGACGCCAGCAAAGCCGCCATCCGCGCCCGGCTGGCCGCCGCCCCCGCGCCCGCCCCATCCCGTCCGGCGCGCCGCCTGCGCTGGCAGGCGGTGTGCGCAGCGGCCGCCGTGCTGCTGCTGGGGGCCGGGGTGCTGGGCGGCGTGACGCTGGAATGGCGCGACGCGGACCACGGCCAGTACCTGTTCACCTTTGAGGGCGCGGACTACGCCACCCCGGCCGGGGCCGTGGACGGCGCGGTGCTGGCCGAAGTGACGGCGGCGGGCAGCGTGGCGCTGGACCGCTGGCAGGACGCGGCGGAGCGCACCGGGCTGCCGCTGCTGCAAAGCGATGCGCTGGAAACGGCGCTGGAGCAGCCGGGGGCCCGCTGTTACCTGACCGGTGAGGAACGCAGCGGCGGCACGCAGCTGCGCGCCGTGGCCCAGGCGCCGCAGCAGGACGCGGCGGGCCGCACCTATACGCTGTGGCTGGAAGCCATGACCCAGGTGGGCGGCACGGCGGAAGAACTGGTCCCGGCCGGGAACATGGGCGTGGCCGACGTCGCCGTAAAGACCCACACCACCCCCGCCGGCCTGACGGCGGAAGTGGCCGTGAGCCGCATCGGCGGGCGGGTCCGGCAGGCCGAGACCTGGTTCGTGCAGGAGGGCGTGCTCTACCACCTGTACGCCGACGTGTGGGGCCCCGAAAAGGGCGAAGCGGAGATCCCGGAGGCGGATTTTCTGGCCATGCTGGACAGCCTGCACTGAACGGCGCCTTCCAAACTGCGCCGTGCGGTTTTGCCTTGTCGTAAATGCCCGACATGGCAGCGACCTTCCCTCATTCTGTAGGGCGGGGTCGTACCCCGCCGTGCGGTTTTGGGCGGCCCGCAAATTCTCTGCCTGCCGCCGCATCCCCGGGCGGCGTACACGCCGCCCCTACATCTATACGGGCATCGGGCGGTTTATCGGGAACACCGCGCTTGCCGGAACATCCCTGCGGCGGGGGCAAGCCCCCGCCCTACGACCTTACGGCATTCCGAACCAAAAATATAAATTGCTTATTTCCGTCCGGTCGTAGGGGCGGCCTGTAGGCCGCCCGTGCGGCCATACCTTGCCATGAACGCCCGGTGCTGCATCCACGTTCCCGCATCCTGTAGGGCGGGGTCTTGACCCCGCCGTGCGATCCTGCCCTGCCCGCCATATCCCTGCCTGCAAATTCTCCGCTTTCTTTTTTTACGAAGAAAAGTACATTGCGCGCCGCCCGCGGCGGTGGTACAATGAAAAAAACACAGGAGGTACTGCGGTATGGAACGCATGGCATGGCGGGGGCGCATCAAACCCGGCTGCAAGGCGGAGTATATCCGCCGCCACAACCAGATCTGGCCCGAGATGAAGGAGGTGCTCAAGGCGGCGGGCATCTGCAATTACACCATTTTTGCCGACGGCGACGAACTGTTCGGCTACTATGAGTGCGAAAAGGGCGTGGCCTTTGCCGAAAAGGCCCAGGCCGAAAGCCCGGTGGTGGACCGCTGGAACGAATACATGCAGGACATCCTGGAACTGGTCATGGACCCTGAGACCGGCGCCCAGCCCAAACTGGAACCCGTGTTCCGGCTTAATTGATTTGCGTACTTTTCTTATAAGAAAAGTACCAAAAGAATTTTAATGAAAAATGTCCCGTGGGGCGTACCCCACGGGACATTTTTGTTTAAAATTTCTTCGGTTCCTTCTTTATAAAGAAGGAACAAAAACGAACGTCTGCAGCGCCCAGATGCCCAGCACCACCACGCCCAGGGCGATGCGATACCAGCCGAAGGCCGTGAAGGTGTGCTTTTTCACGTAGTTCATCAGGAAGCGGATCGCCGCCATGGAGACCAGGAACGCCGTCAGGCAGCCCACCGCCAGGGCGGCGACCTCCGCCGCCGTGAACACGCCGCCGCCGGCCAGGTACTTGACCAGCTTGAGGCCCGACGCCCCCGCCATGACCGGGATGGCCAGGAAGAAGGTGAACTGGGACGCGCAGGGGCGGCTCATGCCGCACAGCAGCCCGCCCACGATGGTGGCGCCGCTGCGGGACGTGCCGGGGATCATGGCCAGCACCTGCCAGCCGCCTACCAGGACGGCCTGCTTGTAGGTGATGCGGCTCAGCTTGGTGGTGGCGGGCACCCGGGGCCGCCGCTCGATCAAAATAAACGCAATGCCGTACAAAATCAGCATCAGGGCGACCACGATGCTGTTGTACAGGTGGGCGTCCAGCCAGTCGTCCAGCAGCAGGCCCAGCACCGCCGCGGGCAGGCAGGAAACAAGGATCTTGCACCACAGCCGCACCACCGGCCAGCGGAAATGGCGCGAAAACCCGCTGTCCCGCCCATTGTCGCGGCAGAAAGGCCACAGCTTCTTGAAGTACAGTACCACCACCGCCAGAATGGCCCCCAGCTGGATCACCACCCGGAACATCGACATGAACTCGTCGCTGAAACTGAACTGCAATACCTGCTCCGCCAGGATCATGTGCCCGGTGCTGGAGATGGGCAGCCATTCGGTGATGCCCTCGATCACGCCGTAGATCACCGAGCGCAGCAGATCAAATACCAATTCCATAGGGAAAACACGCCTCCTTGTCGTTCCTTTATCATACCACAAAAGCACCGCCGCCGGGTACTGTTTTTTGGAATTTTACAACTATTTTGCGGCCCCGCTTGCTGTTTTGCGGCGATACCACTATAATAGGAAGCAAAAGGGGCAACAGCCGCGCACCGCCGCCGGGGGCGGTTGAAAATGGCTTGCCTGGATTTTAGGGGAATAGAGAGGAATGGGGAAAGATGTATACCACCGTACTGTTTGATTTGGACGGCACCCTGCTGAATACCATCGACGACCTGGCCGGTTCCGCCAACCGCGTCTGCGCGGCCCACGGCTGGCCGCAGTACCCGGTGGCGCGGTACCGTTACTTTGTGGGCAACGGCATCCCCAAACTGGTGGAGCGCTTCAGCCCGGAACCGGCGCGGGACCCGGCCACGCTGGCCGCCACCCTGCGGGAATTTGAAGCCGAATACGGCGCGCATATGTTCGACAAGACCGCCCCCTACCCCGGCATGCCGGAACTGCTGGCCCGCCTGCACGCCCGCGGCGTGCGCATGGCGGTGTACTCCAACAAGGCCGACGAATTTGCCGGGGACGTGGTGGCCCGCTACTTTGCCCCCGCGCTGTTTGAACTCGTGCGCGGCGCGCGCCCCGGCGTGCCCGCCAAGCCCGCCCCCGAAGGCACCCGGGCGCTGATGGCGTCGCTGGGTGTGGACCCGGCTGCCGGGAACGTACTTTATGTGGGCGACAGCAACGTGGACGTGGCCACGGCCCACAACGCGGGCCTGCCCTGCTGCGGCGTGCTGTGGGGGTTCCGCACCCGGCAGGAACTGCAGGAGGCCGGGGCCGAGTACCTGGCCGCCGACGCCGCCGCGCTGGAAGCGGTGATCCTGCAGGGGTGAAACAGCGGCCGCTTTTCAACAAATTATTCTGGATGGAGTGGATATACTATGATCGTACAGCACTACAAGGATATGCTGGGCGCGAAGTCGGTCATTCGTGAAATTTCCGAATGGAGCGCCGCCCGCGGCCGGGAGATCGGCTACGAGAACGTGTTCGACTATTCGCTGGGGAACCCGTCGGTGCCCTGCCCGCCGCAGTTCACGGCGGCCTGCCGCGACCTGCTGGACAACACCGACCCCGTGGCCCTGCACGGCTACACCCCCACCCTGACCCTGCCGGAAGTGCGCGCCGCCGTGGCCGAAAGCCTGGACCGCCGTTTCGGCATGGACTACACCGCCGCCCACATCTTCATGACCACCGGCGCGGCGGGGGCGCTGGCCCACGCGCTGCGCTGCGTGGGGGCGCCGGGGCAGAACGTGGTGACCTTCGCGCCCTTCTTCCCGGAGTACAAGCCCTATGTGGAGGGCGCGGGCCTGACGCTGCGCGTCGCGCCGCCCCGCGTGGAGGATTTCCAGATCGACTTCGCCGCGCTGGACGCCCTGCTGGACGAAAACACCGCCGCGGTGCTCATCAACTCGCCCAACAACCCCAGCGGCGTGGCGTACAGCGCCGCCACGCTGACCCGGCTGGCCGAAGTGCTGACCGCCGCCTCCCGCCGGTACGGGCACCATATCTTCCTGATCTCCGACGAGCCGTACCGGGAGATCGCCTTCGGCGGCGTGGAGATCCCCTACCCGGCCCGCTTCTATGCCGACACGCTGACCTGCTACTCCTTCTCCAAAAGCCTGAGCGTGCCCGGTGAGCGCATCGGCTACGTGGCCGCCAACCCCCATTGCGAGGGCGCGGACCTCATCGTGCCCATGTGCGGGCAGATCTCCCGCGGGACGGGGCACAACTGCCCGTCGGGGCTGTTCCAGCTGGCGGTGGCCCGCTGCCTGGACCTGACCAGCGACCTTTCGGTGTACGAGACCAACATGGAACTGATCTACGCCGAACTCAAACGCCTGGGCTTCACGGTGAACAAGCCGGACGGCACCTTCTACATCTTCCCCAAAGCGCTGGAAGCGGACGCCAACGCCTTCTGCCGCAAGGCCATGCAGTATGACCTGGCGCTGGTGCCCGGCGACAGTTTCGGCTGCCCGGGGTATTTCCGCATGGCCTACTGCATCGGGACCGAAAAGGTGCGCCGCAGCTTCCCGGCGCTGGAAAAGTTCGTGCGGGAACAGTACGGCCGCGGCTGAGACCCGCCGCGTGCGCGGTGGCGCAACCACGTACCCTGATCCTGTAGGGCGGGGGCTTGCCCCCGCCGTGCGGTTTTGCGCGGCCCGCAAATCCCCTGCCTGCCGCCGCATCCCCCCGGATTTGATTCTTTATTTTTGGATGCATTGCGGACCGCATGGGTCTGCTTCGAACTCCCGGGAACGTTCCTTTTTGACCGGGCAAAAAGGAACCGAAAAACCCGCCGCTAGTTCCGAGGCGCGGGGCACGGCCAAGGGGCCTGCGGGCCCCTTTGGAAACCCCGGGGCTCTGAGGAGGTCGCCCGAGACTCTTTCCATGTTTCACAACCCTTCATTCGTTTTAACCCTAGCCCCGGCGCGTGCCTGCCGGAACCGCTCATCCGGGCTCCCGTTCTGAAACCCCGCCCGCCTTCGCGGGCGGGCGCAACGACCTTCCGTAAATTGCAACCAAAAACGGTAAATTGCAAATGTATGTTCGGTCGTAGGGGCGGCCTGTAGGCCGCCTGTGCAATTTTATCTTGCCGCGAACGCGCGGTGCTGCGTCCCCGTTCCCGCGCCCTGTAGGGCGGGGGCTCGACCCCGCCGTGGGGTTTGGCCTTGCCCGCAAATCCCCCGCCTGCCGGGGCATTCCCCGGCGCGGTCAAGACGCGCGCCCTACAAATCCACGGA
>DHCMC07803__coassemble_825_pt1 | contig 26099 bp, 21 predicted proteins | sample DHCMC07803__metabat2_low_PE_051 | metagenome-assembled genome bin DHCMC07803 | reverse complement strand
AAGTTCATGCTCAACGGCGCCATCACGCTGGGCACCCTGGACGGCGCCAACGTGGAGATCGCCGACGCGGCCGGCCATGAGAACGAGATCATCTTCGGCATGCTGACGCCCGAAGTGAACGCCCTCAAGGGCATGGGCTACCACCCCTCCGCCTTCATCTCCGGCGACAACACCGCCATGGCGGTCCTCGACCTGCTGGAGCGCGGCTGGAACGGCGAGAACTTCAGCGAGATCACCAGCAACCTGCGCAACTCCGACCCCTATATGGTCATGGCGGACTTCAAGGATTACCGCCGCGCCCAGAAAGCGGTGCAGGAACTGTACAGCGACAAGCAGAAATGGAACCGCATGAGCCTGATGAACATTGCCAATTCCGGCATCTTCAGTGCAGACCGTTCGATCATGGACTATGCGCGCGATATCTGGGGCGCTACGCCGGTCAAATAATTTCCCTGCGTGGATCTGCTGCCGCGGCCGTCCGACCGCGGCAGCTTTTATTCTAACAGTGGGAGGCTTTGCATGCCGCATACCTATTTCAACAGCCTGGACCCCGCCTGCAAGACGCCCTTCGGCGCCATACCTGCGGGGCAGGAGGTGACTTTCCGTCTGACGGTCCCGGAAGAACTGGGGTACGTGGACCCGCACCTGGTACTCACCAAAGACCGGGAGGACCCTGTCCACTACCGCATGAACTTCGACGGCCAGACGCCGAAAGTCAACCATTTTACTTTTACCATCGCCCCCACCACGTCGGGATTGTATTTCTACTACTTTGACCTGTATACCGACTTCCGCAAGATCTACCGCGGCGCGGGGGGCGAGGGCGTCTTGAGCTGGACCGGCGGGAACTGCTGGCAGCTTACGGTCTATGAGCCGGAGTTCGCCACGCCGGACTGGTTCCGCAGCGGCACCATGTACCAGATCTTCCCGGACCGCTTCTGCGAGGGCGTGCCCAACAAGCCCATGCCTTTTGCCGACCGCATCTACCGGGCCGACAAGACGGGGGAGCCCTATTTCTGGCCCAACGAGCAGGACGACGGCTACCTGAACATGGACTATTACGGCGGAGACTTTGCGGGCATCCGGCAGAAACTGCCCTATCTGCGGGATCTGGGCGTGACCTGTATCTACCTGAACCCCATCTTTGAGGCGCACGCCAACCACCGTTACAACACGGCCAACTACCTCAAGGCGGACCCGCTGCTGGGTACCAATGAGGATTTTGCCGCCCTGTGCGCGGCCGCGGCAAAAGAGGGTATCCGCATCATCCTGGACGGCGTGTTCAGCCACACCGGCTCGGATTCGCTCTATTTCAACCGCGAGGGACGTTACGGTCCGGGCGGGGCTTACCGCGACCGCCATTCGGCTTACCGCAGCTGGTACGACTTTGATTCGGGCTACCCCAGCGGCTACCGCTGCTGGTGGGGGTTCGACACGCTGCCGGAAGTGCGGGAGGATTCCCCCTCCTATGAGGACTTTGTCTGCGGGGAGGGCGGCGTGATCGACACCTGGCTGAATCTGGGGGCTTCGGGCTTCCGGCTGGACGTGGCCGACGAACTGCCGGATTCTTTCATTGAGAAGATCCGTCAGGCGGTCAAGGCCCACGGTGCGGACAAGCTGCTCATCGGGGAAGTGTGGGAGGACGCCACCACCAAGGAAGCCTATGGCCGGCGCCGCACCTACCTGCGGGGCCGGGGGCTGGACGCCGTGATGAATTATCCCTTCCGCAATGCGGTGCTGGGTTATCTTTCCGGCGAAAGCATGGCCTCGGTCTGCGAGCAGATCATGACCATCTGCGAACATTACCCGCCCCCGGCGCTGAATTGCCTGATGAACTTCCTCTCGACCCACGACACCGAGCGTGCGCTGACCGTCATTGCCGGCGAACCTGCCAACGGACGGGACCGTTACTGGCAGAGCGGCCGCCGCGTACCACCCGGCCGGGTGGATGAAGGGCTGCGCAAGATGCTGCTGGGCTATGCCATGATCTATACCCTGCCGGGGGTGCCCTGCATCTATTACGGGGATGAGATCGGCATGCAGGGGTACCGCGACCCCTTCAACCGGGCCTTCTTCGACTGGAACTCCACCGAGGAACGCCTGCGCGGCCCCCTGCGCAACCTGGCGCGCCTGCGCAGGACCTGCGACGCCTTCGACGGCGGCCGCATGGAGATCGTGCGCGCCGAAGGGGACGTGCTGCACTACCGCCGGGTGGGGAAAAACCAGACGGCGGAGATCATCTTCAACCGCGGGCCGCATCTGCTGGCCGAGACCGCGTTCGGAAAATCCACCGAGGTCAACCCCGGCGGGTTCACCGTTCTGGTGGAGGACAACGCCCCGGAACATGTGGGCTATTTTTCGATCTATTGAGCCGGGGACCGCCCGGCCCCGCCCCGCCGCGCTCCGCGGCGGGGCATTTTAGGCGTCCGCACCGCATCTATTGGTACAGCGGGGCGGGAATACCGCCCCGGAGAGCTTGTCGAGAAACTCGACAAGCTCCAAAAGGGGCAACAGTCGCGCACTGACACCGCAGTGGCGTGTCGGAGGCCAACCGCCGCGTGAGCGGCGGCTCTTAGGCCGGAGACCGGCGGAGCCTGACGCTCCTGTTTCCCCCTTTGGATTCCCCTTCGACAAAATTTTACGGCAAATCGCGCAATCGGCCTATGGCCTCCTACACAATTTGCCGCAAAATTTCCCTGTATGTGTTGCCAGCGTCGGCACATGTCCGCCGCTGGCAACGGATTTTTTAACCTTTTTCGACAGTCTGGCGGGGCGGGAATACCGCCCCGGATTTGTCAAATTCTACAGAAATGAGAATAAAATTGCCGAGATTTTACATGCAAAAATCTTGACAGGACTGCTTTAAAATGTTAAAGTTGTCCCAAACAGCGACCTTGCGGAAGGAGGTTTTCCGTTATGACTGCCGCAACTGTTTTTTGGCTGATCGCCGTGATCGCATTCGTGGTGCTGGAAGCCGTTACCACGGCCCTCGTCTCGGTCTGGTTCGCCGTGGGCGGCGTGGCGGCGCTGGCCGTCAGCTTCTTCACCGATTCCCTGCCGGTACAGGGGGCTGTCTTTGCCGTTGTTTCCGCCATCGCGCTGGGCGTTATGGTGCCGGCAATGGCCAAGCGCCGCAGACAGAACCAGCCGCCGGTGACCAACGGCTCCCCGCTGACCATCGGCAAGCAGGGGTATGTTCTGGCGGATATCCGGCCCGGTTATCTGGGCCGCGTCCACGTGGACGGCCTGGACTGGCAGGCGCGGGCCGACATCCTGATGCCGAAGGGCGCGCCCTGCAAGGTGACGGACGTGGATGGTGCGGTCCTGATCGTGTGCCCGGTGACTGCCGACACAGCCGCCGTTTGAATGTTGGATGAAAAAAGGAGGTCCCCATCATGTTGCTGATCTTTGCCATTATTCTGATCCTGATCCTCATCGTGCTGGTGCGCTGCATCGTCATCGTGCCGCAGTCCAACGCCTACGTCGTGGAATGGCTGGGCGTATACAAGGACACCTGGGGCGCGGGCCTGCACATCCGTGTGCCGTTTGTGGAGCGCGTGGCCCGCAAGGTCTCTCTCAAGGAGGAGGCGGCGGATTTCCAGCCCCAGCCTGTCATCACCCGCGACAATGTCACCATGATGATCGACACCGTGGTGTTTTTCCAGGTGTTTGACGCCAAGCTGTATGCCTACGGCGTCAACCGCCCGATCCAGGCCATCGAGAACCTGTCGGCCACGACCCTGCGCGACATCATCGGTTCCATGACGCTGGACGAGACCCTGACCAGCCGCGATACCATCAACGGGCGCATCACGGCCAGCCTGGATGAATCCACCGACCGCTGGGGCATCAAGGTCAACCGGGTGGAACTGAAGAACATTGAACCGCCGCTGGAGATCCGTCAGGCGATGGAAAAGCAGATGAAGGCGGACCGCGAGAAGCGCGCTTCCATCCTGCTGGCGGAAGGCGAAAAGCAGGCGGCCATCACCCGCGCCGAAGGCGAGAAGGAATCCGCCATCCTGCGGGCCGAGGCCGTCAAGCAGCAGCGCATCCGCGAGGCCGAAGGCGAAGCCCAGGCCCTGCTGACCGTGCAGAAAGCCCAGGCGGACGCCATCCGCATGATCAACGAGGCCAACCCCACCCAGAGCATGCTGGCCCTGCGCAGCATGGAAGCGATGGAAAAGGTCGCGGACGGCAAGGCCACCAAGCTCATCGTGCCCAGCGATATGCAGAACCTGGCGGCCACCGTGGCGGCGATCCAGGAGATTTCCGGCGGCGCGGCCAAGTAAAACCAGGACAAAAACAAACAGACCGGGACGGTTATGCCGTCCCGGTTTTTGTTATGGCTGGGTTATGGCCGGCAGGGGGCCCAGGCACGGGCCAGCGCCGACGCCACGGCGGGGATGTCGTCCTCTTTCAAGGCGGAGTAACCGGCTACCACAGTGTCCGGCGGGCAGCGCTCGCGCCGCGCCAGGTAGTATTCGCTCAGCCCCCGCAGGCGCACCCCTTCCCGGGCGGCGGCTTCCACCATGGCATGTTCACCGCCTGCACCGGGCAGCGTCAGCAGAAAATGCAGCCCGCTGTGTACGCTGCCCAGGGTCACGCCCGGCAGCGCATGCCGCAGGGCGGCGGCGAAGGCTTCCATGCGGCGCTTGTAAGTCAGGCGCATCCGGGCCAGGTGGCGGGTGAAGTAACCGCCCGCCATAAAATTGCACAGGGTCTGCTGTTCGAACCGGCTCACGGTGTTGGCGTACTGGGCAAAGTCCTGCCGGTAGCGGGCCAGCAGGCTGTGGGGCAGCACCATGCAGGCGATACGGATGCCGGGGGCCAGACTTTTGGAGAAGGTCGTCAGGTAGACCACCGGGCCGTCGGGCCCCGCCATGCCCTGCAGGCTGGGCAGCGGCCGTATATCGAAACGGAATTCCGAGTCGTAGTCGTCCTCCAGAATGTACCGCCCCGGAAGGGCGCAGGCCCAGGCCAGCAGTTCGGCGCGCCGGGGGGCGGGCATCGTGATGCCGGTGGGGAAGTGGTGGCTGGGCGTCAGGTAGCACAGGTTGGCGCCGCTTTGCTCCAGCGCTTCGGCGGGCAGGCCGCTGGCGTCGATGTCGACCAGCGTGCAGGGGATACCGCTGTTCTGCAGCACGGCCCGGGTGCGGGTGTAGCCGGGGTTTTCCACAGCGGCCACGCCGCCCGTGAAGAGATGCGCCAGACAGCCCAGCAGATATTCGATCCCGGCCCCCACCACGATCTGTTCCGGCGTACATTCCACCCCGCGGTAGGCCGAAAGATAGCGGGCGATCTGTACGCGCAGCGGTTCGTCGCCCTGCATCTCGCCGCGCTGCAGCAGGTCGGGGCTCTGGTACAGCAGTTCCCGCTGGATGCGTCCCCAGCTGCGGGCCGGGAACAGCGCCGTGTCGATGCTGCCGGTGGAAAGGTCGTACCGCACCGCCGGCTCCCGGCCGGCCGGCGCGTCGGGGGCGGGGACCGGCCGGGCAGGGGGGCGGCTGTGCAGCATGCCGTAGGTCTTTTGCACATAGAAGCCGCTGCGGGGGCGCGCTTCAGCCAGACCCTCGGCGGCCAGCATCTGGTAGGCGGTATCCACCGTGTTGACGCTGACGCCCTGCCGGGCGGCCATCGTGCGGCGGCCCGGCAGGGCGGTGCCGGGGGCGCGTTCGCCGCTGCGGATCTCGTCCGCCAGGGCGGCGTAAAGCTGTTCGTAGAGCGGGGTGCGGCTCTCCGGGTCCAGTGCGATCATACAGAACACCTCCAACTGGCCCCATAAAAAAATCAAAAACTGAACATTTATTCGGAGCCAGAATGCGCTATAATAGGAGCATACCCTGCAGGGAAAGATTTGTCAACCGTCCTGTTTGCGGGAACGGTGTTAAAGGAGTGTTTTACTATGGATACCGCAGTGATGTGGCTGCTGCTGTTCGGGGCTGTGGCGCTGGCGCTGCTGGTCGCGGCGCTGACCCGCACCGAGTTCACGGTGCGCAGGATCAGTATCATCGGCGTAATGGCGGGCCTGAGTTTTGTGGCCTATGAATTTTTCCGCATCCCCTTTGCGGGCGGGTCTTCCTTCCACCTGGGCAACACCTTCACGGCGCTCACCGCCATGCTGCTGGACGGCGTTTCCGGCGGGCTGGCGGGGGCCATCGGCCTGGCCCTGGCGGATGTGCTGGCCGGGGACCCGGGCTACGCCTTCACGACCTTCATCCTCAAGTTCATCATCGGCCTGGTCTGCGGCGCGGCGGCGCACCGGCTGCTGCATACCCGCAGCGGCAAGGCGGACGGCGGGCCCGGCTACCTGCTGCGGGCCACGGGGGCGGCGTTCAGCGGCCTGTTCGTCAACGTTTTTACCGACCCGCTGCTCGGTTATTTCCGGGATCGGTATATTTTCGGGCAGACGGTGGAGGTCGCCTCCGTGCTGGTCAAGGTCACCGGCGGCGTGACGCTGGTCAATTCGCTGGTGTCCACCGTTTGTGCGGTCGTGCTCTATCTGGCGCTGGAACCGGCGCTGCAGCGGGCGCATCTGCTGCCGAAAGAACACAGAATTTGAAGCGTATGTCCCCGGCAGCGGGCCGGGGACATATTTTTTGCGTGCTAAAATATGTAAAAATTGAGAAAATACTGGCGCTCCGCTCCAAAATAGTGTAAAATAAAAGCCGTATGTACCAAACATAGAGGAATGTGTGCGAAAGGAACTGCAATGGCAGGCAGATCGAAAGAAAAAACGGATAAAAAGCCGTTGGATACCCGCAGCAAAATGTATCTGGTCATGGGGATGTGCAGCCTGATGCTGCTGGTAAGCGTGGCGATCTCCTTTGTGCTCGTCGGCGGGCTGGACGCCGCCGGCGCGGACAGCGGGGCGGACGCCGCTTCGGACAGCGACTCGCTGGTGACCGAGAGCGGCTACAACAAGGATCAGAACACCATCGACCAGACCCAGTATTCCTCCACCATCCTGGAGGAGAGCGAGGACGCCGGGCAGGACTACGTGGACGAAACGCTTTTCCTGGGGGACAGCAACACGGCCCGCATGTACCGCATGTTCGACTACTGCAGCTATGACAACGCCATCGGTTCGGTGGGCATGAGCGCGCGCTCGCTGGCCACCTATGCCTGCGTGCAGCTGCAGGGGTATTCCAATTATGTCACCATGGCCAAGGCGGTTTCTCTGATGCAGCCCCGGCGGGTCATCCTGACCTTCGGCACCAATGACCTGAGCCCCAGCTACTCGGCGCAGGATTTCGTGGAAAACTACCAGGAAGGCATCGAGAGCATCGTCGAAGCCTACCCCAGCGTGGACATCATCGTCAACGCCATCCCGCCGCTGGGGCAGACGCACTCCAACCAGAACCTGACCCAGACGCAGGTGGACGAGTACAACAAAGCGCTGGTCGAGATGTGCCAGGAACAGGGGTGGAAATTCCTCAACAGCGCCGAGGTGCTCAAGGATTCCTCCACCGGCTACGCCAAGAGCGGTTATGTGGAGTCCAGCGACGGCATCCATCTGACCCGGGCGGCGATGGAAGCCCTCTTCGATTATGTGCGCACCCACAGTTATATCACCGAGGATGACCGGCCGACGGTCAAGAACGTGGCCAAACACATCGGGGATAAAGACGTGTCCACCTCCACGGCGGCCAGCGTGACCAACACGGCGCCTTCCAGCAGCGCGGCCCCCAGCACGAGCGAACCGGCTTCCTCCTCGGAGGAGGTGGTGGCGCCGCCGCCGCCACAAGAGTCTGTTCCGAGTTCCAGTTCCGAGTCGAGTTCCATTCCGGAATCTAGTACCAGTTCCGAGTCAAGTTCTGTTCCAGAATCTAGTACCAGTTCCGAGTCGAGTTCTGTTCCGGAATCTACTACCAGTTCCGAGTCGAGTTCGGTTTCGGAGTCTAGTTCTACGTCAAGTTCCAGTTCTGCACCCAGTGAATCTTCGCCTGAATCTGAGTCCAATACATCTTCGGGATCACAGCCGGACAATCTACCAACTCCTGAGCCATCTTCTGAAACGTCGAGCAGTACCTCCTCTGGCGGGGAAGGAACTTCGGGCTAAACAACTTCTGATTTGACCAGCTAACCGAGAAAAGTGCTTTGATGGCTTTATGAGCCGGTTGAAGTAAATAACAAGGCGTGCCTGCTTCCTTCCCGGAAGCAGGCACGCCTTTTTGTTTCATGGATCGTTTATCGCTTGGTTACCCATGGCGCACAGCCGGTCCAGGGTGATGTTGTCCACATACTGATTGATCAGATCGTTGAGGCCATACCAGAAGGCGCGCGTCCGGCACTGGTCCCGGCGCGGGCAGTCTGCCTGCGCGCCCAGGCAGGGGATGGCGGTCAGTTCGCCCTCCACGGCCCGCAGGATATCCCCTGCGGTGATCTCCTCCGCAGGGCGGGCGAGACGGTAGCCTCCCTGGGCGCCGCGCACGCTGGCCACCAGCCCGGCCCGGGCCAGCGGTGTGATGATCTGTTCCAGATACTTCAGGCTGATCTGCTGGGCGGTACTGATCTCTTTCAAGGGGACCAGAGCGCCGCCGTGATCGGCGAGTTCCGTCATCAGGCGCAGCGCATAGCGGTCGCGGGTCGAAAACTTCATCAGAGTCCCTCTTTCTGTGTGTACTGAAATTTTTATTATCATAGCATGATTGTAGGAAATTCGCAAGCCCCTGCCCGATTTTCCGGCAGATTGCATAAAAATCCAAAATTCTGCTTCTTTTGCGCAAAAGGTGTTGACAGCGCGGGCGGATAGGGCTATACTTTTAGCCAGAGAAGCCATAGCAGGCTTGTCCAGTTTGTGAAAGAAAGGGGTTCGGGCCTATGACCGGCAGCCGGCACTTCGGCATGATGATGTGCATGTGCAGTTTGCTTCGGCGGCCTGTGCTTGCTTTCTCATGCGCGAAACTGGGCGCATAATGCAGGAACACAGCGGGGTGCCGAAGCGGTTCGGCACCCCGCTTTTGTTTTGGCTTCCAAACGGGAGAAGGAGGAAATTGGAAAATGGAACGTGGTTCTGTTTACAAGCAGCCCGGTGTGCGAATGTGACGCTGCCTGCATGACCGACCGCACACACGGAACTTATATGACATACATAACAGACAAAAGGAGATCTACCATCATGAAAAAACTGATTTCTGCGATCCTGGCCGGCACGCTGGCCCTCAGCCTGGCCGCCTGCGGCTCTTCCGCTTCCTCTTCCACTGCCGCTTCCTCGCAGGCGGCCGCCACGGCGGAGTCCGGCGGCGACCTGGCAGGCACCACCATCCGGGTGGCGGCTTCCCCCACGCCCCATGCCGAGATCCTCAACGTTGCCAAGGAGATCCTGGCAGGGCAGGGCGTCACGCTGGAAGTCGTCGAATTCAGCGACTATGTGCAGCCCAACATGGTGACGGAGAGCGGCGAAGTGGACGCGAACTACTTCCAGCACCAGCAGTACCTGGATGCTTTCAATGAGGAAAACGGCACCCATCTGGTGAGCGTGGGTGCGATCCACTATGAACCCTTCGGCATCTACCCCGGCAAGAGCAGCAGCCTGGATGAGATCGCCGACGGCGCGGTCATCGCCGTGCCCAACGACACCACCAACGAGGCCCGCGCCCTGCAGCTGCTGGCCGCCCAGGGCATCATCACCATCCGGGACGGCGCCGGCCTGACGGCCACCGTCAACGACATCACCGAGAACCCGCACAACGTCCAGATCGAGGAACTGGAAGCCGCCCAGCTGCCCCGCACGCTGGCCGACGTGGACTACGCGGTCATCAACGGCAACTATGCGCTGGAGGCCGGTTTCACTGCCGGTGAGGACGCCCTCGCCACCGAGGATGCCGCTTCCGAAGCCGCCCAGACCTACGCCAACGTGCTGGTAGTCGAGGAAGGCCGTGAGAACGACCCCGCCATCCAGGCGCTGCTGGCCGCGCTGGAAAGCCAGGAAGTCAAGGACTTCATCGAGCAGACCTACAACGGCGCCGTCGTGCCCCTCTTCTGAGAAAAAGCGCGCAAAGGCTTGCAACCGGACGGCCGGTAAGGTACAATCGACAGGGAACGGGAAAATATCCCGTTCCCTATTGTAAAGCGAGGGGGAACACCCATGATCGAGATCCAACATCTGACCAAGCGTTTTGCCACCAAGAGCGGCACGGTGGTCGCGCTGAAGGACATCAACCTGACGATCCATGACGGCGACATCTACGGTATCATCGGCATGTCGGGCGCGGGCAAGTCCACACTGGTGCGCTGCATCAACATGCTGGAACGGCCCGACGAAGGCTCCGTGGCCGTCGGCGGCCGCCAGATGCAGCAGCTCAGCGCGGTGGAACTGCGCGCCGCACGCCGGGACATCACGATGATCTTCCAGCAGTTCAACCTGCTGATGCAGCGCACCTGCCTGCGCAACATCATGTTCCCGATGGAACTGTCCAAAACGCCGAAAGACAAGGCGGAAGCCCGGGCCCGGGAACTGCTGGAACTGGTGGGCCTGCCGGATAAGGCGGACGCCTACCCGGCCCAGCTTTCCGGCGGTCAGAAACAGCGCATCGCCATCGCCCGCGCCCTGGCCACCGACCCCAAGGTGCTGCTGTGCGACGAAGCCACCAGCGCGCTGGACCCCAACACCACCCACGCCATCCTGCAGCTGATCCAGAAGATCAACCGCGAACTGGGCATCACGGTGGTGGTCATCACCCACCAGATGAGCGTGGTGGAGGAGATCTGCAACCGCGTCGCCATCCTGGACGAAGGCACCGTGGTGGAGGAAGGCGCGGTGCAGGAAATTTTCAGCCGCCCTGCCTCCGCCGCCGCCCGCCGCCTGGTCTACCCGGCGGGCGCGCCCCGGGCCGAGAGCCTGCCCGGCCACCGGCTGGTGCGGGTGGCTTTCAACGGTACCCAGACCACCGACAAACCGCTGGTGGCCAGCCTGGCCATCCAGTGCGGCGTGCCCGCGTCCATCCTGGCGGCCGACACCCGCATGGTGAACGGCCAGACCCTGGGCAGCATGCTGCTGGCCCTGCCGGAAGGGGAGGGCGCGGACCGGGCCATCGAATATATCCAAAACTATCCCGGTATTACCTATGAGGAGGTGAAGGGCTGATGGCGGAGTTTCTGGCAAGCAAAGAGTGGGAGACTTTTCTGCAGATCCTGCCCACCATTCCCTTTGAGACCTGGGAGACCATCTGGTCCACAGCCGTGGCCACGCTGCTGGCGCTGGTCATCGGCCTGCCGCTGGGCGTCTGCCTGGTCACCGGCGAACAGGGCGGCGTGCGTCCGCTGCCGCGCTGGTTCATGCAGCTGCTCAATGTGCTCATCAACCTGCTGCGCAGCGTGCCTTTCCTGATCCTGATGATCATTGTGATCCCCCTGTCCCGCCTGCTGGTGGGCACATCCATCGGCACGCCCGCGTCCATCGTACCGCTGGTCATCGCGTCCTTCCCCTTCGTGTCCCGCCTGGTGGAGACCAGCATCCGGGAGGTGGACGCCGGTGTGGTCGAAGCGGCCCAGAGCATGGGCGCTACGCCCCTGCAGATCATCGTCAAGGTCATGATCCCCGAAAGCCTGCCCAGCCTGGTGGCCAACGTCACCATTGCCACCACGACCATCATGGGCTACGGCGCCATGGCGGGCATCATCGGCGGCGGCGGCCTGGGCAAAGTCGCCATCAACTACGGCTACTACCGCTTCAACGGCCTGCTGGAGATCTTCGCCACCGCGCTGCTGGTGGTGCTGGTCCAGATTTTGCAGAGCGTGGGCACGCGGCTGGCCGCACGGTGCGACAAGCGCATCCAGCGCTGAAGCCGGGAAGTTCACAAAAGGTTCAAAATGGCGTGACAACTTGTACATGATCCTGCGGTATACTATAGGGGAAGTCAAGGTAATACACCAAAGACCCTAACACTGCTGCCGGACCATGCGAGGGGAAATCTCCCCGGCCCGGCACAGACAACCGATCAGGCTTCGCGCCATTTGAATAGATTTTTCAGCCGCAGGATACTCCCGTATATTGCGACCCGAACAGAAACCCCCGGATGGTTCTTCCATCCGGGGGTTTCTGCGTCTGCGGGCGGTTCACCCGGTATTTTTTATGGGCATGTCGGGGAATACGTCGCGGGCGCTGAACAGCACCTCGTTGTACGCCATCTCAAAGTGGCAGTGGTTGCCGGTAGAATCGCCGGTGCTGCCCACATAGCCGATGACCTGGCCCTGGCTCACGGTGTCGCCCACGCTCACGACATAGCGGCTCATGTGGGCGTACAGCGTCGTGTAGCCGTTGCCGTGGTCGATCTTCACATAGTTGCCCCAGCTGTAGTGCATGGGGACGACCTCCACCACCGTGCCGGAGTCTGCGGCGTAGATGGGGGTCCCGGCGGGAGCGGTGATGTCCACGCCGCGGTGGTGACCGGGAATGTTGGGGTTCGGGTCGGCCCAGCGGCTGATGCTGCGGTAGTCCGGCACCGGCCAGATGAAGGTGCCGGTGCCCAGCTTGCCGATCATGCCGCTCTTGAGCCGGGTGCCGCGGCGGATGATCTCCGGCGTGGGGGCCTGCTGCACCTCCACCGAAACCACCCGGTCGTCGATCAGCACACCGTTTTCATAGAGCAGCCGGTGTGTCACGGTCTGGCTGCCGGGCACGCCCGCCTGGATCGTCTCCGACTTGCCGAAGTCCATGTCCGGGTCTTCCTGGGTCAAGGTGTCGTAGCCGATCTCCTGGGTCTCGACCACGGTGCGGGTCACCTGTACGGTCTGCAGGGCGCCGTCGTCGGCCTGCAGGGCGGCCAGGATGTCCCCGTAGCCGGTGACGGAATCCGTCAGGTAAACGCCGTCCACCAGCCGCAGCCCGTGGGCAAAACTGACGCGGGTGGTCTGGCTGGTGGGGTCCTCCCAAGGGCCTTTGATCTGGTTCAGATAGCTGCGCAGATGGTCGCCCTCGGTGGTCACATAGCGCAGTTCATCGTCTATGTATACGGCGGTGGCTTCGGTGATCTTATTGCCGCTGATGCGCAGGATGCCGTTGGCGATCTCGCTTTCGGTCATGGTCCCGTCGTGGATGGTCAGCGTGTAGCTGGGCTCGATGTCCCAGTCCAGCTGCCGTCCGGCGGCGGCCAGCAGTTCCCGGGCCGAGCGGACGCGGGCCAGTACGTCGGCGCGGGCGTTGTCAAAGACTGTCTCGCTGGCCACGTAGCCCACCACCTGGCCGTTGGCCTCCACCCGCAGCACATAGGGCAGGTCCAGCACGGTGCGGACCAGGGCCGCCGTGCCCGCGGCGGCCAACAGCGGCAGCAGCAGGCCCGCCAGCCGCCGGGGGCTTCGCAGCGTACGGCGCAGCCCCGGCAGGGCCAGCGCCGCCGGGCGCAGGGCCAGTACCAGCAGCCCGCCCAGTGTGCGCAGCAGCCAGCGCGTTGCGGCTGTCAGCAGCCGGGCCAGACGGATCAGCGTGTACTCCACCTGGAAGCCGATATAGTACAAAAAGTCCCCCACGGTGCTTTGCAGCAATTCTGAAAGCATGGCCGGGCCTCCTTTTTCGGGTCGCGGGATCAGTGCGGTATGTAAGCGAGCGGGTCGGTGCGGACGCCGTTGATGCGCAGTTCCAGGTGCAGGTGGTAGCCGCCGTTGGCGCCGTATACGTTGCCGGTATTGCCCACATAGCCCAGCAGGTCGCCTTGCCGGACCTGCTGGCCCTGGCTCACGGCAATGCGGCTCATATGGGCGTACAGGCTGTCGTAACGGCTGCCGTCGCTGGCGGTGCCGTGGCTCACCTGTACGCAGTTGCCGTAGCTGTTCACCGGTCCGGCGGCGCTGATGACGCCCGCGGCGACGGCGTAGATGGGCGTGCCGTTGGGGGCGGCGAAATCCGTGCCGCGGTGGGGGACGCCCCAGGGGTCCGGCTCGGAAAAGCGCGTGGTGATGCTGCCGTAGCTGTCCAGCGGGCAGCGGAATTCCAGGCTGGTCAAGATCAGGGCGTCGGTGGTGTAGCGGTCGCTCTGGGCGCGCACATAGGCGTCCAGGGCGGCGGTGGCCTCCTCGTAGGCTTTGCGGGCGGCTTCGGTGACGGCGGCCTGGGCTTGTTCGGCGGCCTGCTGTTCGCTCAGGTCATCGTTGGCGTCCTGCAGGGCTTCCTGTAATTCCCGGCGGGTGCCGTCCAGGGCAGCCTGCTGCTGTTCCAGCGCCGCCGCAGCGGCTTCCGCCTGCAGGCGGGCCGTCTCAGCCTCCTGGCGGGCCTGCTCCAACGCGGCGCTGCGGGCAGCCAGTTCCTGCAGGATCTCGTCATTTTTGGCGCTGATCTGGCGCAGCGCGTCGGTGAAGGTCAGCAGCTGGTACAGGCTGTCGGCCTGGGCCAGCAGCCCGATGGCGCCGCCGCCGTCCAGCTTCTGCATGGCGCTCAGCTGCTCCTTGCAGCGGGTCCGGCTTGCCTCGTACTCGGCCTGGGTCTGCTGCAGCGCGGCGTCGGCCTGCTCATAGTTCGCCTGCTGCTCCAGCTGGATGCGCTGGGTTTCCTGCAGGGCGGCGTATACGCCCTCCAGCTGCGCCGCGATGGCCCCGGCTTCCCCTTGCAGGGTCTCCACCTGCTGTTGGGCTTGCTGCGTTTGCCCCTGCAGATCCTCCAGAGTTTCCTGTGCGGTTTCATATTCCTGCTGGGCTTGCTGCTTTTGGGTTTCCAGGTCCTGCTCCCGGGCGGCCTGTACCGGCAGGGCGAGGACGGTCCCCGCCAGCAAAAGGGCAGCCGGCAGAAGCGCGGCAAAAGAAAGAAATGTGGTTCGCATAGACAGTCCCTCACGGTCAGGCGCATTCCATGGCAGAAAAGAAAGAGGTCTATCGAAATAGACTGAGAAAAGTCTATCACGATAGACCGGTGATGTCAAGCGGGGCCGGTATACCGGGCGCGGGCATGTTGGCGCAGAAGGCGGCATAGGGTGGAACAGCGGCGGTCCTGATCCGCCGGAAGGGGGCGGAAAATGCGGTATCGAACACCAGAACAAAGCCGGTCGATGCGCCGCCGGATGCGCTTTTTGGCGGCGGTGCTGGCTGTCGTCTGCTTTGGGGGCCTGCTGGCGCGGCTGTACTGGTTGCAGGTGCGGGACCCGGAAGGCTACGCGGCCCGGGCGGCGGACCAGCAGCTGCGGGAAGCGGTGCTGCCGGCGGCCCGGGGCGAGATCTTTTCCTCCGACGGCACCTTGCTGGCAGCCAGCGAGACCTGCTGGACCATCCGGGCTGCGCCGCGGGAACTGGCGGATGAATTGGTGGAACCGGCGGCCCGGGCCTTGAGCGAGATTTTGGACATCGACTATGCGGAAACCCTGGAAAAACTCAGCCAGCGCAGCTCCAACGACTGCCTGCTCCGCCGCCGGGTGGACCGGGAGACCGCCGACGCGGTCCGCGCCTGGTGCCGGGAACAGGGAGCGGAAGGGGTCCAGATCCGGCAGGACACCAAGCGGGTCTACCCCCAGGGGGATTTTATGGGCGGCATTCTGGGGTTTACCAACGTGGACAATGCAGGGCTGTGGGGGCTGGAACTGGAATACGACACGGCGCTTACCGGCCGGAACGGCAAGATCCTGACGGCTAAGGATGCGTGGGGCTACGACATGCCCACCCACTACCAGACGCTGGTGGAGGCGGTGCCGGGATGCTCCCTGACCCTGACCATCGACGCCAGCATCCAGCACTGGCTGGAAAGCGCCATGGACGCAGCGGTACGGGAGCACAACGTGGCCAAGCGCGGGGTAGGCATCGTCATGGACGTGCAGACGGGGGCGGTCCTGGCGATGACCAGCCAGCCGGACTATGACCCCAACACGCCGCGCCTGCTCATCGACGAGGAGCGCCGCGCCGAGGTGGACGCCCTGACCGGGGAGGCACGAAGCGCCGCTCTGCAGGAAGCGCAGCAGACCCAATGGCGCAATAAAGCCATCAGCGACTTGTATGAGCCGGGCAGCGTGTTCAAGCTTATCACAGCGGCCGCCGCGCTGGACACCGGTGCCTGCCGGGCGGACGACACGTTTGTCTGCGCGGGCAAGATCAACGTAGCGGGGACCCGTTTCCGCTGCGCCAACGGGCATATCCACGGCGCCGAGACCTTCGCCCAGGGCCTGGCCGTCAGCTGCAACCCCTGTTTTATCCAGATCGGCGCACGCCTCGGCAAAGAAAACTTCTGCAACTATTTTGAGGCCTTCGGCCTGCGCGAAGGCACCGGGATCGACCTTCCCGGCGAGATCAGGCGCAGCGAGTATTATACCGCCGACCAGATGGGGCTGGTACAGAGTTTTGGACCATGAAAAAATAACGCAAAAACGATAAAAAGTAAACTGCTCCTGCGGGGTGAAACGCAGGAGCAGCTCTTTTTTTGTGTGAATGCCCGTTTTTCCGGCAGAAAAGCGGCCAGCGCACCGGATTACTAGCTTTGCAGATCAGCTGGCTCATGGTCGCTCAACCCGATGGAAGTGCGCATGGTGTTGTAGAATTTGCAAGCGAGCGGAGTTGCCCCTGGAATTGAATGGTGTGTCGTCATACTGTGATGAGATTACTGAATCATTCGGATTAATTCATTCTAGTCTAAATGCCGGGGAAGAGCGTCCCAGCGCAGCACCAGAAAGTTACCGATGCGTACCTGCTTCCCGTTTTCCATGACGGTGGGACGGCAGTACCAGCGGGTGCTTTTTTCGCTTTCGCGAACCAGTGCCTTGCCCAGGACGGGCTGGAGAATTTCCCGCTGGAAGCGATTGCGGCAATCCTTCAAAGCGGACGGCCAGGGCGTTGTATGGATGAAGGCATCCCAATAGCGGTCGTAGGCAAGGTACAGCTTGCCATCCTCTACCCATCCGAGACGGTTTGCATTTTTACAGTGCAGATATTCTTCCTTGCTCTGGAAGATGATCCTCGAACCGTCCGGGGCGCGGGAACTGTGGCAAAACTGCAAAAAGTAGTTTGTAAGATAAGGCCAGATTTCCCGGCTAAGTGTTTTGCGCAGCGGGAGAATCTTATTCAGCTCGGAAAAATACCCGCTAAAGTCCTCGAAAGACAGACCCTTTGGTACTGTAACAGGGATTGTAGGCATGTGATCCAGAATATCTGGGGATGGGCTCAGCAGGAGAAGCATGCTCAGATGGGACAGATATGGCTTACAATCCTCTTCAGAACACTTCTTTGAAAACAGAGCGAAGGTCGTATCCGCCGGGATACGCAGAATGCTTTTTGGATCATTTTTGCTGCGTTTTATGGCAAGCGAAATGCGCCTATAGAATTGTAAACGAAGGAGGGTCTCGTCGAAACCTGCGTCCGTGGAACGGATTTTGTCGAGGGTCTTGCTGGCTTTCCAATGAATCTGAAGCAGGCGGTGGTTGGCTTCGACCCAGGCGTAAAAATTGATAAGCCGGTCCGCAATCATTTGTAAGGAAAGCAAGTCGTCCTGGTTCGGGAAATAAACAGCCGAAGAATTTTGATCGTCGGTCAGTCCATCTTCCCGGAAAGCGCCTAACTCGCGGAGAGAAATGGAAACCGAGGGATATCCTTCCGGCAGCCGCACATTGCCCAGCAACAGGGTAGGGGCGTAGGGCAGTAAACAAAAACAATCATAGACGGTGAGTGTCCGCGGTTCCTGAAACAATACGATGCACAGTTTGCGGGAAACCTTGGAAAGGCGTGTGAAGAGGCGGTCCAGGGGCGCACCTTTCTTCTCTACGAAAACCTGCCAGAAAGAATTGCTTTGCAGAAGCGGGGAAGAAGCGTTCTCTGGTGCCGGAAAATCTTCCAGCGTCAGAAAAGGCTTTGTTTTCAGTAAAGGAATGGCATCTTTCAGTTCGGTGTGAAGCAGTAAAGCACCCGGGAGATAATTACAGCAGACGGCATACAACAAGGCAGCTGTGAGAAAAGTGCAGCTGTTATTGCGGCTGGCGTAGAGCAGCCATTTCTGAGCGCTTTGGGTAAGGCCTTTTGTCAGGAGTGCCTGCTGGTGTTCCTCCACAAGGAAGGGGGGGAGCAAAACGGGTACCGGAGGAAAGGATAGGTTGTCTCCGGGAAACACCGCTCCCAAAGAAAGGCAGCGGTCTGCTCTGTGGTCAGTTAACGCCAGGAAGGAGGCAGCCCCGGTTTGTATTCCGTTTGGAGGGCTTATACCCGGCTGTATACAGCAGTGGGTCAGAAAACCTGTCAGAGAGTTTTGGACGGCCAGGTATTGGTGATAGAGCGTGGTGACGAAAGAATTGCAGATCTCTCTTTCAGCCAATATTTGCTGTTTTAAGCGCTCCTCTTCTTCTGGTGTCAGAAACGATCCGGTTGCGGGTTCGGGCGAAAAATGAATCTGCTTATGAGACAGCTCCCACCCCTGGGTGTGCAGCCCCAAGGACCAAAAATATGCGACGGTAGGGTGCAACTGTATAGTGACCGACAGCTTTTTGGTGTTTTTGTCCAGGAAGAGAAAGGAGGGGACAATTCCAAACAGCAGATAGATTTGCTCCTGCAGCAGCTTACGCAGAGCGGACAGTTTCTGGACTCTAATACCGTACCGGGCAAGTTCTTGGGAAAGCCTCGTAAGCGGGGTGTTTTGCAGCGTGGGCAGGAAGATGAAATCAATCGGTTCACAGCTTACTGTTACTCTTGCGCCTGGCGGGCCGGCATGCTCTATTTCTTCACGAAAGGACAGGCGACGGGCTTTGGTGCGATACAGACATATCATTACCGAAGAAGTGTAGCCAAAGGGTTGGTCGGAAGCTCGAAAAATGGCAATCGGGCAAAAGTGGAAGGCTTCGGATTTCTTCTTCCCCACAGAGTAGGAAAGGCCTTCGATGGGAAGACCGTTTGTAAATTCCACAGGGATCGCGTCTTCATCCAAACTGCGAATATGGTAACCATACTTGAGTTGGCCGATCCAGTAAAACCATTCTGAAAATTTACAGACTGCGTCCGGGCTGTCGCCAAGTATGCAGGGGGCGGGGACTGCATGGGCCAACCGCTGGTTCACCTTTCTCGACCGTTGACTTCGCGAAGACGGGCTGCCGGAGACCTCCTGATCTGGGGCAGTGTATGCTTCCTTCCAAGCAGCCATTAATCCGGGATTCGCCTGAAATTTTTTGAACTCGCTGTTGCTGCTTCGGAAGGGGGGAAGGATGTATAGTTCTCCAGCCGGCATCGGGTAGCCTCCTTTTCTACAATCCCAAAAATACAAAAAATATAGTGTATATCTTTTATTATATTAAATTATAATATGAAAATTCTGAGTATACAATAACGAACGGTGCAGGAAAATGTAAATTTTTATTACGGTCTGAACAACAGATCCCGGTACCCTTCTGCGGACGTCAGCCCTGGAGTTCATAAAAAAATATACGGCCGTAACAGCTACCAGTAATCGCAGTGACGATTGCCTCAGCAATCGAAAATACCGCAGGAAAGTTCCGCATATTATTGTCTAAAGAAACCCTGCAACGCTGCGTACTGAAAAGGAGGTGCCAAGTATGGGCACACAATACGTTACGGTCACATTCTCCACCGAAGCGGGAAGTAGGACGCTGGCGGACTGCCTGGAGCAGCTGCTGAGCAACCTGAACCTGGAAGCAACGGAGGGAGATGACCTGTGAAAAAAAATGGAATGCGGGAGTCCGCCCGCCGGGAGGAAGCCGCCATCTATCTGCGGCTCTCCTCGGCCGATGGCCCGGAAGCGGAATCGGACTCCATCCAGAACCAACGCTCCTTCCTGCGGGAATGGGCACAACAACATGACATTGCCATTGTCCGGGAATTTGTGGACGATGGCCACACCGGCACAGACTTTGCACGTCCCGGTTTTCAGGAACTGAATCAATGCCTGATGGATGGCAGCGTGCGCTGCGTCATCGTCAAGGACCTTTCCCGTTTGGGGCGTAACTATGCCGAAACCGGGCGATATCTGGAAGAAATCTTCCCGCGTTTGGGAATCCGGTTCATCGCCGTCAACGATCAATACGACTCTGCCAGCAACACCGACAGTGTCCAGCAGATGGCCGTATTCAAAAATGTATTCAACGATTTATATGCCGCCGATGCCAGTGCCAAGGTGAGGACCTCGCTGGGCATCCTCAAGCGGCAGGGCAAATTCCTGGGGCGGCAGGCACCCTATGGGTACCGAATCGACCCCGATAACAGATACCATCTTCTGCCCGATGAGGAAACAGCGCCCACGGTGCGCCGCATCTTTGCGCTGTTTCTGGGCGGAGCCAGCCGTACCCGGATTGCCAAGGTCCTCAATCGGGAGGAAATTCCCTCACCAGCAGCCCAAAAGCAGATGACCGACAAGAGCCGGTGTTTTACGGGGCTGTGGAATGCGGAGACCATCAGGCGAATCCTGAGCCATCCGGTGTATCAGGGCGATATGGCCCAGCAGTTCACCCGCACGATCAACTATAAGGTGCACAATCGCCGCCGGGTCGATCCCGAAGACTGGATTGTGGTGGAAAACACCCATACGCCACTGGTCAGCCGGGAAGATTTCGCCCTGGCACAGCAGATGCAGAAGGTCCGTACATATAAAAGCACCGACCACCCCCATCTGCTCACCGGCATTGCCTACTGTGCCGATTGCGGCAGTCCTCTCTATGCAAAAAAGAGGGGAAAGTACTGGTACCTGAATTGCTATGGGTACTATCGCGACCCCACAGCACATCGCTGTACCTCGCACAGCATCCGGGAAGATGTGGTGGTGCAGGCGGTGGTGGATGCGCTGCGTGCATTGGCACAGAATCAGGTGGATTCCAAGGCAATGGCCCGCAAGCGTGCGCAAAAGCAGCAGGAACAGCAGGATCTGAAAAGCCGCCGCAGCAAGCTGGAGCAGCAGCTGGAATCGGCACGCAAAACCCGATTGGGTGCCTACAAGGATAAAGCCGCCGGGATCTTGCGTGAGGATGAGTTCGCCTATATCTCTCAGAACCTGCGCAAGGAGGAGGAACGCTGCCAACAGGAACTGGAACAACTGGCACACCTGGAAAACGATCTGGACCAGACGGGTGCCATCGAAAAAAAGATCCGGGCGTTTCTGCAATTCGATCATCTGGAAAAAGGACAGCTGCAACAGCTGGTACGCCGTGTGGAGGTGGATGCCCACAAGCATATTACCATCACCTTCAATTTCATAGACCCTGACAAAGGGGCCGATTGAGCCAACCCGCAATTTTGTGGAGTGGTTCAGCCGGCCTTCTTTTTTACCTATTTATGTGTGACTTAGTATGCGAAAGTGATTTTTATGTGTCATAAAGTTTTAAGGCGGATTCTACCTATACGGTAAAGAAATCTATCATTCGTTTCTGGACTATCATGAAAAGATCTATAGAATATCTCAATCCCTATTATTTCTATATCTCGATGTCTATAGACTCTTAAAGAAAATCAGTGGTAACGAGAATTTGGATTCCTTTTGACTAGTAAGAAAGTGGAAAACATGAAATCGTATGGAAGGATAAAACACTCAAGCAGTTATTATCAAGATAAGGAGGTTTTTTAAATGAAAAAGAACGATTACTATGCTGTTGACAGTCTGATCGATTCCATATCTATGATCAAGACGATGGCCGTTCTTTATAATCAAGAAGTTGGCATTCATACCTTTGAATTGAAAAGTGACTTTCAAACAGCAAAAGGAGAGTCGCAACTTCAACAGGTTTGGAATGTTTTGAAAGCAGGAAAGTTGCAGGGAAAAAGATTGATTCGTCTTACGAACGGCCTATGGGCCGAAATGATCTATCCGATCAGAGAAGAATGGTCACAGCCATTTTTGAAAATCGTGGTTAACCCACGGGTATTGGTGGATGGGCAGGAAGGGTATCTGGGTATTACGGATTTGGACACCCTTGAACGTTGTATAAGAGCGTTTGAAGATTTTTGGAAGGGAAAAGGTATTGAAATGCCAATAAATATGTGCAGCATCTCCAGGGTGGACCTGTGCATGAACCTGCAGATGGACCAATCGTTTTTGGTTGAGGGATATATCGATCTCCTCAAGAGGACCCCACATGACCGAAAATACAAATTGTGCAAGTTTTTCGATCCCGATGCGGACAGACATTATGTGGGCTTTACCAATAACAGCAGAAGGCTGTGTGTCTACGATAAAGCCTATGAGCAGCGACGGTTCTCTAGGGCGAGAGCATCCCAATGCCCTAACTTGATGCGAGTGGAGTTGCAACTATACAGACCGGGTATTCGTAAAGTTATCGATGAACAGCAAAGTGTGGAAAATATTGACCGTCTGCGGTATATGGTACTCAATGCTCCAAGAATCCTTTGCCAGGGAATTTACGCTATACTGCCCGGAAATCCCTATATGGACCCGAAAAGCGTTTGGCAGAGGGTGGAACTTCATACAGAACTGCGTTCTCAGACCAAGGCGTGGATGAAGGAACTTATCAAGCAACTTTGGCAGGCTGATACCTATGATAAGGTGGCCGATCAGTGGGAAACCAGCATTCTCAGGAAGGTTCGCAACGATTTTGTGAAGATCGGAGTTTCACCGGCGGCAATCCGAGGAAACACGCAGACGAGATTCTTGCCATGTCTATCGGCTATGGTTACTTATGTTCTCAAAGAATCTGGCAAGTTAATTTAGGGTATACCCCAGACTGACCATCCCGGCGGAAGCTTTTCTGTAAAAGATAAGTCCAAATCCGCATTATTTGACAGGATGTAACACAAGCCCCTCTTTTTACAAGGGAGCCATGCAAGGGCGGCTTATACCATACCGCAAAAAAGAGGGCTCCTTCCCGGAACCCTGCCGGTGGCGGTGGACGGGGAAGGAGCGAGAACTCTTTGGTCAGGGGTTTGCGCGTTCTGCAAATTCTGCCAGAAGGCGGTCCAAGGTGGGACGGGAGATTCCCAGCAAGCGGGCCATCTCCTTTTTGCTGATCTCCCGGGTATGGTAGCGGGCGTAGACCGCTTCAAAACGTTGGGAATCCAATCGGATGGGAGCGCGGCCCTTGTATCTGCCGTGTGCTTTGGCGATGGCAATGCCCTCTTTCTGGCGCTCCAGAATGTTCTGCCTCTCAAATTCATTGATGGCACCGATCATCGTCAGCATCAGCTTTCCGGTCGGGGTGGAGGTATCAATATTCTCCTTATTACTGACCAGATGAATCTTCTTGCGTTGGAGCAGTTCCACGATCCTAAGCAGGTCGGAAGTGCTTCTGGCCAGGCGACTGAAATCGTGGACGTAGATGGTATCTCCCTCCCGGGCAAATTCCAGCATGACCTGCAGCTGGGGGCGGTTGGTGTCCTTGCCGGAAACCTTCTCAGTGAACCAACGCTCGATGTCGTGCTTGGCCAGGGCATCGATCTGACGCTGCTCATTCTGCTCGGCGGTGGATACACGGACATAGGCAATCCTCATAGCCAATCCTCCCGATAGACAGCATATTCATAATAGGACTCCTGCAGGGCTGCTCGGAACAATTCCGGGTCCTGCAGGAGTTCTTCTATTTCGTCCGGGCAATACCCGCATCCCTGTAAGATCATCACATCTTCCTCTTCAAAGCCTAGGTTGCAGGCGGTATTCAAGAGATCCTCGGAAAGCGTTCTTTTGGAGTTTTTGGAGGACGGCCAGCCCCAGGGAGCATAGAAAAGGCTTTGCAGTCTGTGAGTATCAAAGGTGCAGGTTTCCATCTGTCCGTCGGCAGACAGATGCAGAATCTCTCCTTCTTCCAGCCAGACCCGGGAGAAGGGCTGCGTCTGTAAAAAGCCCAGACGGGTAATGGCATTCTGCAGAATCTCCGAGGTGCTGGCATAGACGAATAATCCCGTATGAGGAAATTCCACCAGACAGAGGGGATTGTTGCCCCGCACAAAGTAGAGACTGTCCTGCTTGTCCAGGATGGTCAGGGTGAAGGTGCCTTCCAGCTGTTCGGCAATCCCGGCCAGAGACGCCAGATCCAATGTCCCGGCGGATGCCAGCATCTGTACGGCGATGTAACTGTCTGTCTCGATCCGCGTCTTGGGAAGATGCAGCTGATGGCGCAGCAGCAGATCGTTGTTCAGAACACCGTTGTGAGCCAGGGCAAAGTCGGGACCGCCGCCGGGAAGGTGTCCATCCAGATCACCGGGAAAGGGATGGTTGTTATAGTTGGATTGTGCATTTCCTTGCGTGGTCATCCGCACATGACCCATGACTACATGTGTAGAGACAGACGGCAGAAGCAGTGTCTTGTTGGCTGCGTCCGGGCGTTTGTAGATATGCAGCCGGTCATGGCTGTTGTAGGCAATGCCGGTGGCATCGGTACCGCGTACCATACTGCTCACCGACAAGACACGAAGAAGCTGACGGGCCTGGCGTGGGGTCAGGCTGCGGGACGGGTCACTGAATCCAAACAATCCGCACATGATTATACCTCCCATTCTGCCGTTACCGGCTCATTGATGTACAGACGGCGTTCTTTCAGATACTGGATCAATTCCGGGGTGCTTTCATCGGTCAGACAGAGTACAAACTCAGGCCAGCTCAGATCCTTGATCTCACTCTCGGACAAAGCAAGAGCCACCCGGCAGATGCGATCCACAAACTGCAGGGTGGCAATGAGGGTGTTGAGTTTGAGCGTACCCCGGAAAGCCCGGAACTCGATGGTATCATGGTTGGTTAGGTTGACACAGGCATAGCGGCCGTTGCCTGAATCGTATTTGGCATGTTCCAGAATCTCCTTGGCGCTGTTCTTATAGCCGTATCGGGCAGCCCAATGATCCATCTGGCTTTCGGTCCTTCGGCTGAATCGTAAAATCTCCTGCCAGAACCGTTCGAACAGATAGAGGATCTTGGAAATCGTCTCGTCCTGGGCTGCGCTGTGTTCGCCCAGAGCGTCCCGGTTTACATGGACATGCAAACCGCAGGTTCCGGCGTTGTGGCTGTTGTAGTGCATCTCCCGGAAGGTGGCTACCGTATCAGCCTAGGGAACCTTGGTGCAGTGCTCTTCCAAAGTGCAGGGATGGGTCACCAACTCCAGGCCATCGTCCAGACTGCCATCGGTTTTCATGTAAGCGTATTCTTTCCGGCAGTTGATTACGTTCAGGACCGTGCGGGCGTGGGAAGCGCTCTGCCCGGCACCGTCCACTTCCAGCTCTACTCCCAGATAGAGTGATCCACCGCCGTAGAAGATCGGAGAGGGCTTGTAGCTGTAGGGATGCAGGGCGTCGTCTACTTTCTCCCGGTAACAGGATTCACAGTAAGGGGGTGTTTCGTCGTCGTTTCCGTCATACCAGGCTTCGCTGTTGGGGATCAGACGGCCGCACTCGCTGCAGGTCACAAAGTATTCCTCCCGGCAGGAGGGGCAAAGATCATACCGGTCATCCCCCTGATTGTCGCTGTTCCAATGGCGGAAACCGCAGTTGTCACAGACGAAGGTTTCCTCATCGGCACAGTCACGGCAAAGGGGCTGGTCTCCTACAAAATAGACTTCATCGCGGTGGACCTCGGCACCGCAGCATACACAGGTCAATGTTTCGTCCATAGGGTATTCCTTTCCTGGTCATCTCAGTTGTCTTCGTTCAGGCTGGTGATAATGGTAGTGACGACAGCCACCGTCAAAGCCACCAGCGCTTCGGCTACATTTTCCGAAATGCGAAAATTCTCAGCACAGATTCATGGGATATATCCTCCTTGCAAAATAAAATAGAGCCATACAGAAGGTTTATCTTCTGTATGGCTCTATTCCTATAATATATGGAAAAGCCCTATGAAGTTTTTGAAGCGATACCGAGAAATGGAACGTTGAGAAGGGAGTAGTTCTTACTCGGATTCAGATCCTTCCAATAGATGGAAAAGGTCATTGCGTTGAATACGCCAGGATTTTCCTACACGAAAAGCAGGCAAATCACCCCGGCGGATCAGTTTATAGACGGTATTCTTATGTATGCATAAAAACTCCGCAACCTCGGTTGGTTTCAATGTTGCGGGCAAATCAAGGCATTCATAGGGTTCAACAGCAAAATACACGCGTAGACAAACCTCCTCGTGTGTGCAGTATGAGATATAAAGTGACAGGTAACGTCTTGACACCAAGTAGGCATTTTATGCACACAACGGTTATTAAAAAGTTTCCAGGAAGACTGGCGAAAACAAGATGATTACAGAAAAAACGTATTTCTACGTAAGACAGAACTAACGCGGTGTT